>OJAW01000155.1_pt1 | contig 54203 bp, 49 predicted proteins | sample 1589151 | NCBI WGS metagenome assembly OJAW01 (sample SAMN03283290) | human gut metagenome | biome: human-associated habitat; material: feces | host: Homo sapiens | place: Peru | collected 2012
CTGCTGCACAGTTTGTTTGTTTTTTCGGTTTTACCCCAACACTTGACATAGAACCATTAAAAATGCAAAAACATGCCGAGCGCAAATTTATAAGCGTTCGGCATGTTTTTACGGTTTTTTCATAATGCTTTGAATTCGAAAATGAATAATTCTTTTATGTTTTGAACAGACTAATTGTGAAAGGAATGATTCTTATGGATGATAAAGCGAAAAACACTGATTTTTTAAACAAGGTTTATCAAAATGCAAAGATGGCGGAGGCTTCAATATCTTATGTTACCGAACGGGCCGAAAACAGCGGTTTTATTTCCGACTTGACTATGCAGAAAGAACAATATGAATCGATAAGTGCGAAAGCCGCCGTTGAACTTGAAAATATGTCTGAAAAACCTAAAGACAATTCCGCGATGTCTAAAATGAGCGTTAAAACGGGGACTGTGATGAATACGTTATTTGATAAAACGCCGGACAAAATAGCGGAAATGATGATACAAGGAAGTATCATGGGCGTAATAGATATGACAAGAACACTCAAAGAATACGGCGACGTTCCGCAGAATATAAAGGCTTTAGGGTATGAACTTATTACTGCTGAAGAAAATAACGCGCAGAGAATGAAAGCCTATCTTGGCTGTTTTTAACGGTTGTTTCCGTTTTTAATGTTTACTGATAAGCAATTCATGTATTCTTGTATCGTCGTCAAGCTCCGGGTGGAACGAGACGGCGATTTGGTTTTTATATTTTACCCCGACGATTTTCCCGTCAACTTCGGCTGTGATTCCAACCCCGGGCGAGACTTTTTTCACATACGGCGCGCGGATAAACGTCATCGGAACCGTGCCTATTGGCTTAAATTCGTCCTCGGTATGAAAGCTGCCGAGCTGTCTGCCGTAGGCGTTCCTTTTAACCGTGACAGGGAGCGTGCCGAAATATGTTTCGTCCTGTCCTTCGATTTCCTCTGCTAAGAGAATCATTCCCGCGCACGTTGCGAGAGTCGGAACCCCCGCGTTTATTATTTCGCGCAAAGGTCGGAACATGCCGAGCTCCTTTATCAGCTTGCCCTGAACGGTGCTTTCCCCGCCGGGCAGAATCAAGCCGTCGAGACTGTCGCCGATATCGCTTTTCTGCCGTAATTCGACGCTTTGTACGCCGAGACGGGCGAGGACTTTTTCGTGTTCAATGAACGCGCCCTGAACCGCGAGAACTCCGATTTTCATTATTTTCCTCTCTCCGCCATTAAAATTTCGATTTCCTGCTCGTTGATTCCGACCATCGCCTCGCCGAGATCCTCGCTTAATTCGGCTATCATCTTAGCGTCGGTGAAATTCGTTACGGCTTTGACCATCGCATTCGCTCTCTTTTCCGGGTTTCCGGATTTGAATATTCCCGAGCCGACGAAAACGCCCTCGGCGCCCAGCTGCATCATAAGAGCCGCATCCGCGGGAGTCGCAACTCCGCCCGCCGCGAAATTAACAACGGGAAGCTTTGCGTTGTCATGAACGTATTTTACAAGCTCGAACGGCACCGAAAGCTGTTTCGCCGCCTCGAAAAGCTCATCCTCTCTCATCGAAACAAGGCGTGCGATTTCCGAATTCATCTTTCTCATGTGTCTTACCGCCTGAACGACGTCGCCCGTTCCGGGTTCGCCCTTTGTTCTTATCATGGATGCGCCCTCGTTGATTCTTCTCAACGCCTCGCCGAGATCCTTTGCTCCGCATACGAACGGAACCTTAAAATCACGCTTATTAATATGATAAACGTCGTCGGCAGGGGAGAGAACCTCGCTCTCGTCGATATAATCTATCTCAATCGCTTCGAGAATCTGCGCCTCGACGAAATGTCCGATTCTGCACTTTGCCATAACGGGAATCGAAACGGCGTTCTGTATGCCCTTTATCATCTTCGGGTCGCTCATTCTCGAGACTCCGCCGGCAGCGCGGATGTCCGCGGGGATTCTCTCGAGAGCCATGATCGCGCACGCGCCCGCCGATTCTGCAATTTTCGCCTGCTCGGGTGTCGTAACGTCCATTATAACTCCGCCCTTGAGCATCTGCGCAAGCTGTTTGTTAAGCCCGTATCTGTTTTCCATTGTTTTTACCTCCGAAATTATTTTTTCTTTTGACGGCAGTATAACATATGTGTGATTATATTAAAATAGTCAGTTTAAATGATTTTAATATAACCAGTTTACAAGCAGTTTTTTAATAAAAACATTCTTTTCAGTATCGAATTAAAATAATAATCAAATTTAATTTATATAACAATTTAAAATTGTAATAATTGTAATAGCTTTGTAATTCTTTGTAACCTCGGCGTAAGCACTTGTAACACACTTTTGCGAAAAAATATGTTATACTTATATTGAGAAAAGCAAAGGAATGTTTTTCGAATAAAAAAAGAGGTCAACATCATGAAAAAAGCACTATCGGTATTAGTACTGTTTTTAAGTTTCGCAATTCTCTTCTCCTCATGCGCACAGCAGAAAGCCGAAGACGCGACCGGCGAGCCGTCGTCCGCGGAGTCAAGAAGCCTGCCGATGTCATCCGACTCGCTGAAAATCGACCTCGGCAAAGCAAAGCTCTACTTTACGACCGACAATAAAAATTCGGTAAGAAGCGTAAAGAACGATTTTTCAATGATCGGAAGCTTCTGCTCGGACATTTTGTTTTCGTCCTACCGCAATGACGGCGACGAATCGATTACTCCCGATAACGTAAATTGGGGCGGTTACGATATTAAAAACGGCGAGCTTACGAAATTCATAAATCCCGACTCCGTTACCGCTGATTTTTCGAGCGAGGACAGCATTATTATGAACGATACGGATTTATACGAATTCACCACGCCGAAACACGACGAAAGCAATAATAACAAGTGCGTTCTCATGCGTGCGTCGTATTCTTACTCGGAGTGCGCCGTCGAGCTTACGATAGAGAGCGCCTCACCGACGGGTATTCACATGTCGAAATTAAACGACGACGAATTCATCTATTTTGACTCCGACGTTATGAAATACAACGTAAAGACGAAGAAAAACGACAATTTCGCCTCTGCCGAAGCCGGCGTTAAAATTCTCAACGCGTGCGCGTACGACAACATGGTTTACATTGTATGCGACGTTTCGGGCAAGAAGCAGTTAAGAGCGTTCGACTCCGCCGGAAAATTGCAGTCGACCGCCGATTTTCCGAATTCCTCTGCGATATTTAATGAATTTAAGGTTTTCGGCGATTACATTTTTGCGGGATATCATGACGCTGCAATTTATAAAATACAGAACGGCAGTATCTCGATTTTCGAAAAAGAACGCGATCCTGCGGAAATTTACTTAATTTACGGCAATGCAAACGCGACGAACACGAAGAACTGCCCTTATGTTATTTTTTCGAAAAAATACACTTCCTCAAACGGAAAATCAAGCGAATATAAGCTCATAAATCTTTTCAACGATAAGGTTTACGACATTTCGTTCACCCCCGAGGAGGGTGATTTTACGGTCGTTTCGAGCGTTGTGACCGACGAATACGGAAACCTGCTCGTCAAAATGGATTCAACCGACGACAACGGAGAAACATCCCCCGACTGCAAGTATTATAAGGTCGACGCAACGGCGATAAAATTAATGCTCGGAGAGAAACAATAATTTACCGAAGTAAATTATTGTTTCAGTGATTAGTGTTCAGTGACCGGCGGTCAGTTTACTAACCACTGAACACTGCCTGCTGTCCGCTGCAATAATTTATTGCGGGTAACGCGATAAATTGTTGCTTGTTTTCTGCACGCAAGGAAGCCCCGCCCGATATTCGGGCGGGGCTTCCGACTGCATAAAATCGGGCAGGATTGCTCCTTTTACTCTATCGACGTTGAAAGCTTCGCCGCGAATCTCAAAACGCTTCTCGCTTCCTTTGCGGTCACTTTCGAATCGGAATTTATATCCGCCGCGTACGTCGTTATCTCGTCGGCGGTTTCGAGCTTTGCCGCGATTCTTAATATAATTCTCGCGTCGACGGCGGTTATTTTGCCGTCAAAGTTCACGTCGCCCTTGATTATGACGGTGTACTGCGTATTGCCGTACGTAAATTTAAAACCGTTCGGTACTAAAAACGTATCGTCGGGCGATATATCGAGTCCGGCAAACTGCGACTCCAACTCACCTAACGTAACGCCGGTTGTCTTTTCGGGTTTTATAAATATAAGCGCGTTGTCATAGTCAACGGAGGCTTTCGAATTATCTGCCAAAACAAGCTTATCCTCAGAGGGAATAGGATTCGGGTTCGGCTTGGGATTCGGGTTGGGATTCGGGTCGGTGCCGGATTCTTTCGCTCCGCATACGGTACATACGCCGTCGGCGAATTTATGACCGAGCGCGGGAATCTCCTTTTGAGGGGTGAGAATTTCATCGCAGACGGAGCATTTAACGCCGTCGGTAAGTCCGGGTTCGGTGCATGTCGCTGGCTTGCCCTTGATCGTCTGATTCGTATGAGTATGAATTACGGGGCCGTCGCCGTTCTGTATTACGCTGACATATCCGCAGCGTATGCACGTTTTTCTCGTCATTGACGCGCTGTACGGGGATGCGGGTATTTCCTCGGTTACAAAGTCATGCTCCGAACACTTTGAATCCGAAACGAACGTAATCTCGTTTTTGACCGCGTAATCCTCGCCCGCAGTTCCCTTACTGCCGTATATTGTAAAGCCGTCATTAACCTTCAGACCGCCGAACATATCGTCTGGTTCGACGGGGCAGTAACCGAGCGCGTTATATCCTATATTTTCGACAGAATCGGGAACGGTAACGCCCTTGCCGGCTCCGTAGGTAAAGAACGCGCCCTCGTCAAGAGCGACAAGTCCGTCGTTCAGGTGAATCGACTTAATATTCGGCGCGGAAAAAGCGTTATTTCCGACAAACCGTACGGAATCGGGCAGAACTATGCTCTCGCAGGCGTTCGAGTTAAACGCCTCTCTTTCTATATACCGCACTCCGCCGAGAACTATGTATTTTAAATTCTTGCACAGCGAGAAAGCGGAAGCGCCGACGTATTTACAGCTTTCGGGCAAAATAACGCCGACTATGCCGAGCTGTTCTTTAAACGTATTAAGCTCGGTATGACCGTCGCAGAAATATATCGAAACGCTGACGGTACCGGGTTTGAGCGCAACGACCGTATTGCTCGGTGCGTCGCCCTTGTATGCATACGCGACCTTGCCGAAATAGACAACGCCGTCGGACTGCGAGTTAAACCATGCGGTATTTTGGAATGCAAGAATTCCTACTCTCGTTACGTTATCGGTAAGAGAGCCGAAATCGGTAAGCGACGTGCAGGCGGAGAAGCATGAATTACCTATATATTTAACATTCTTACCGCCCTTAATGCTTTTTAAATTCGAACAGTTTGAAAATACGTTTTCTCCGAGAGTCGTTACGGAGTCGGGAATCGTAATGCTTGTAAGAGCGTTAAGATTTGACAGCGCGCCGTCCTTTATTATTCTGACGTTGTTAAGGTCGACAGATACCGTGTCGGTCTGCTCCTGATTCCCGAATATTCCGCCGCCGCGAAGCTCGAGAGTATCGTCGGGAAGTACAACGTTTTTTGTATTGCCGAAGCATACGTTCTTTAAAACGACGTTACCCTCGGGCAGTTTTGATACTTTAATTCTCTGACATCCTGCAAAGCAGCCTTCGCCGAGTTCCGCGCGTGCGGGAAGCGTGATGTTTTCAAGCATCGGCATGCTATGAATATTAATATAATCAACGCCCTCGGGGATTTTCAGATTTTTAATATTGCAGGCAAATCCCGCATTCTCAATCGTAATTGATTTAAGCGAGTCGGGCAGAATCAGCTCGTTAACGTCCTGTAAATCGTTAACGATATAAACGTTCTTTGTACCCGCGCGGACGGTAAGCTTCGACGGGTACGCGTCGTACATTCTTCTGCCGATATAGACGGAGCCGACATACATATCCTCGTCGTCGGAATGATCGTATAACCACTTCGTTTCGGAAAAACAGCCGATCTCGGCTTCAATCAAAGAATTCGGGAACGTTATTTTTTCGAGATTTACACAGTTGTTAAACGCGCAGTCCTCCAAAACCGTTAAGCCCTCGGGAAGATTGATACTCGTAAGAGCTTCGCAGTCTGTGAATGCGCTGTCGTTTATACGCTTTAATCCCTTATTAAAAGTAACGGATTTAAGAGCCGGACAGTCGCAGAATCCGTTATTGTCTATAACTTCAACGCTTGACGGAATGACGACGCTTTCAAGCGTGCCGGTTTCATAAAACGCATATTGACCTATCTCCTTTACGCCCTGCGGAATCGTAACACCGGTAATTTCACGGCCGGCAAACGCCCTGCCTGCAATTGCTTTAACGGAATCGGGGATAACGGGAGTCTTGCTTTCGCCCTTGTAGGCAAGAAGCTGATTCTGCCAGACGAAAAAATCTGACGCATTGTCATCGTAGAGCCAGTCGTTATAAAGTTCTGATAAAAAACCGGCAAATGAATCTCCGTACATCATAGAGCCGAACGCGCCGCCGTGTACAAACGTATTGTCACCCTTAAATGTTACGGATGAAAGATTCGTACAGCCGGAAAACGCCCCGCGTTCTATATCCGTAACGCTCGCGGGAATTTCGATTTTTTGAAGCTCCATGTTTTTTCCGAACGCGTCTTTGCCGATGGTTTTAAGCCCCTCGGGCAGAACGATTTCCATGAGACTCGAAAAATTCTTTGTCGTCCAGTCCGTCGGCTGATAAAAAGCTTCGTCGGAAATATACCTCACGGTATCGGGGAGAATAATCTTTTTAACAAACTCGTTTGGGTAGCTGTAACCCTCTTCGTTGTGAAAATCCTTAATTCCGACCACGGTATAGCCGTCGATTTTCGACGGGACGGTAACCTCCGCGTCAAATCCCGAGTACGACGTTATCTCGATTTCGTTTTCGGAAACGAAAGAGTACGTAAAGCCGAAGGCATCGTCGCCGGGAGTTTTCTCCTCGCCGGCGGCGGCACCGGGAAAAATCAAAAAGGTAACCGTCATAAGCCCTGTCAGAAGCAGAGCCGTAAATTTTTGCCGTCTTTTTTTCATATACGACACCTCCATGTTAATTATTATTGTTAATTACATAATACAATAATTGTACAACATTGTCAATTAAATTTAAAAAAATGCCGATTTTTTATAAAAAAGACTACTATATAAACAATTAGTAAAAAAAGGAGCCGTAAGAATCCGTTTTACAGCTCCGTATTTTTATATTGGGATAAATTTTCCGGCCGTCATTGCAAAAAACGCGGAAAATTATTGTCTGTCAAACTCATCCGCGAGCCTTTTTGCGGATTCGGCAAGCTTTTTTATGCCGTCGAACACATTTGTTTCGTCATACGAATTTAAAAACGAATCGGCTTCGAGAGTAAAATATCCTTTATAGTCTATATCCTTTAACGCCTTGACAATCGGCGCAAAATCAATATTCATCGAAAACGGAATCTGATGCGAATCGTGAAGCTTGTCGTTGTCGTGAATATGCAGAGCGCCGAGCCGTCCGCCGAGAGCATGAATCATTTCAGCCGCCGACGTATTGAGTCCCGCCATCTCCGCATGACCGATATCAAGGCACGCGACGAGATAATCGTCGTTTACCGCGTCGAGATGTGCGTTGAAGCTGACCGGGTCGGAGCACGCGGCGGGCGAAGCATGAGGTGCGCCGTGCGCCCAATTCCACATATTTTCCGTCGCAAGCCTGACTCCGTGCTGTTTGGCAAACGGCAGAAGCTCAAAATACATCTGCGCGTTTTCCTCGGGGGAACGGTTATTGTCGGGATGGATTACGCATATCTTTCCTCCCGCCTCCGCCGTGCATTCAATCGAGCGGAAGAGCCGGTCCCTGCTCTGCTTTGCATAAGTCGGAAACGGAGCGTGCGACTGATTACATTCGATTCCGTTATCGAGTCCGATCTGCTTTAATCTCCTTGCAAAGATTAAATACTCGTTTCCCGAAAGCGGGTGAGAGGTTCCGACGAGATGCCCTTTTTCCCCGTCGTAACGGGCCATGTCGAACATGGAAAAATCCCATGCGTCGAATCCCGCCTTTGCAATATATTCTACCGCCTTTTCCTCGCCGAGAATTCTCGCCGAGGAGCATATTTCGGTTGAAATTTTCATTACAATCACCTGTTAACAGTATAATACACAAAAATAAACATTTCAAGAGTATTTATTTGTATATTCATTTATTAAATAATGATGTATAATTATAAAGGTGATTTTCATGATAAAAATCAGCGGTAAAACGCAAGGTATATTATATATAATAGTCGCGGCGTTCGGATTTGCGGGAATGTCGCTGTTCGTAAAGCTTGCGGGAGACCTGCCCGCGTTTCAGAAAGCGTTTTTCAGAAACTTCGTCGCGCTTATATATATTTCAATTATAATACTCAAAGAAAAAGCCGGCTTCATCCCGAAAAAAGAGAGTATAAAACCGCTGTTCTGCCGCTGTTTCTTCGGCACGCTCGGACTTTTATGCAACTTCTATGCGATAGGCAAATTAAACCTGCCGGACGCAAATATGCTCAATAAGCTCTCTCCGTTTTTCTCGATAATTTTTTCGACGATAATACTTAGGGAAAAGCCGAATTTCGTACAGATTCTCGGCGTAACCGTCGCATTTTCGGGCAGTCTGCTGATTATAAAGCCCGGCTTCGACTCCCCTGCCGTCATCCCCGCGCTCGCGGGCGCGCTGGGCGGAATGGGCGCGGGAATCGCGTATACGTTCGTAAGAAAATTAGGCTCCGTGGGCGAAAACAGCCGTAAAATAGTGTTCTGGTTCTCCGCGTTTTCTTGTTTATTGTGCCTGCCGTTTTTAATTTTTACATACAAGCCCATGACCGCAATGCAGACTCTGTACCTCATTTTAGCCGGTACGTTCGCGTGCATGGGTCAGATAGGAATTACAAAGGCGTATATATACGCCCCCGCGAAGGAGATATCGGTCTACGACTATACGCAGGTGCTTTTCTCCGCAGTGCTCGGCTATCTGATATTCAAAGAAATACCCGACGTTTACAGCTTTATCGGCTACGCGCTGATATGCGGATCGGGAATTGCAATGTTCTTTTACACGAAGCATAAAAGCAAAGCATTATAAATCATTATAAAGCGTTATACAAATAAACTGCACGAACCGAAAAGTCCGTGCAGTTTTTATTTTATATTACTCAAAATATTTTTTCAGGTTCTCTATAATATTGACAAACAAGGCGAGAAATCTGAACATGATCGACGACATTATACCGCCCGATGAATTCTTAAAAAAATCGACAGCCGGGAATACTACATCACTGTTTTTTATAATATCCATACTCTTCACCGTCCAAAAAATTATACCAAAGTATAATTATTATAACCCATAGCAGCTATAATGTCAATATTTGTAAAGCCAATTATAAGACAGTCCGCCGTCCGAGTGTCTTATAATTTAATTGTTTACAATTTATTAACATTTAAACGTCGAGCGCGGTCATGTGTTCGTATGTCTCACGTTTAATAATAACTTTCGCTTTCCCGTCCTTTACGCTGACGACCTCGGGACGGGTGACCCTGTTATAATTCGATGCCATCGAATAATTGTATGCGCCGGTAACGAGTACGGCTATGATGTCCCCGCGTTTGGGCGAGGGCAGCAGAACGTCCTCCTGAATGAGATCTCCGCTTTCACAGCATCTGCCGGCGACGGTACATTTAAAATCGGGCGTTTCGTTCATTTTGTCAGCGCAGTAAACGGTATATTCGGACTGATAAAGAGCGTATCTCGGATTGTCGGTCATACCGCCGTCGATCGAAACATAGCTTTTATATCCCGTTATTGTCTTAACACTTCCGGCGGTGTAGAGAGTAAGCGCGGCGTCTGCGACTATGCTTCTGCCCGGCTCCATTAAAATCGCGGGCATTTTGAGATTGAGAGATGAACACTTCGACTTTACGTGCTCGCTTATCTCGCCGATATTTTTATCGTAATCTATTTCGGGATCTGACCGGACGTATCTTACGCCGAAGCCGCCGCCGAGGTTGAGAACGGAAGCCTCAAAGCCCTTGTGCTCCCTCATTCTCGCAATAAAATCAAGCATGATATCCGCCGCGTCGCAGAACGGGTCAATGTCGAAAACCTGAGAGCCGATATGACAGTGGTAGCCCTTTAAATCAATATTTTCAAGCTCCAATGCGTAATCGGTCAGAGCCTCGATCTGTCCGGTTTCGACAGCCGTTCCGAATTTGGAATCTACCTTACCCGTTGAAATTTTCGCGTGGGTATGAGGGTCGATTCCGGGCGTGGCTCGTAAAATTATTTTCTGAACGATTCCCTTTTCATGTGCGATAGCCTGAATCGCGTCAAGCTCCTCACGGTTGTCGACTACGAAATAACCGATACGATTGTCAATTGCGTACGCTATTTCGGCGTCGGTCTTGTTGTTGCCGTGGAAAAACACCCTGTCTGTCGGAAAGCCCGCGCTGACTGCGGTGTAAAGCTCTCCGCCGGAAACCACATCCGCGCCGACTCCCTCGTCGGCTGCGATTCTGTACATCTCCTTACAGCAGAAAGCCTTGCCCGCATAGAGTGCAAGCGAGTTTTCTCCGAAGTGACGAGCCATTGACTCCTTATAAATACGGCAGTTTTCTCTTAATTTATTTTCATCAAATACGATTAACGGTGTGCCGTGCTCCTTTGCAAGAGCTACGGTATCGACTCCCGCTATCGTAAGATGTCCCTTTTCGTTCACTCCCAAATTATCGTGAAGCATTTTCATTGTTCTCTCCCCCTTAATTTCAGACGTTTATACCCTGCTCTCTCATCAGAGCATAAAGCTTTTCGGCATGAGAGGATTCCATCTCGGTAAGAGGAAGTCTTAAAATATTGTCGCAAAAGCCCATTGCCGACATTGCCGCCTTAACGGGAATTGGGTTGACCTCGCAGAAAAGCGCGTCAATAAGGTCGTGATATTTATACTGCATGTTTCTCGCGGTCTCTATGTCGCCGTCGAGGAACGAGTGACACAGCTTCGACGTTTCGCCGGGGAGGAGATTCGACAGAACGGAAATGCATCCGACTCCGCCTAAAGCCATGAGCGGAACTATCTGGTCGTCGTTGCCCGAATACAAATCGAGTCTGCCGTGAACTCTCGCCATAGTCTCGACGATTTTCGACATGTTTCCGTTCGCCTCTTTAATTCCGACGATGTTTTCATGCTCCGCAAGAGCCTCGTACGTTGCAGGTTCAATGTTTACGCCCGTGCGCGAGGGTACGTTGTACAAAATTACGGGAACGGTGCTTCTGTCCGCAATCGCGTTGTACATTTTGATAAGTCCGTTCTGCGTTGCCTTGTTGTAATAAGGCGTGACGGCGAGAACCGCGTCGGCGCCCGCGCCGCATGCGCAGTCAACGAGGTCGAGAGCGTATGACAAATCGTTGCTTCCGGTACCTGCTATAATCGGAACTCTGTGAGCCGCGGTCTTAACTGCAAAGCGAATGGCGTCGCGGTGTTCGTCGTCGCTCATTGTCGACGCCTCGCCCGAGGTTCCGCAGATAACGAGTGCGTCGATTCCGCTTTCTATCTGCCAATTTATGAGTCTTTCGAACTGGGGATAATTAATGCCGTCCTCGGTGAACGGTGTGATAAGCGCGGTTGCAGCGCCTGTGAATACTCTCTTTTTTGTAAAATTTTCTGACATTACGCATAACTCCTTAACTTTAATAAATTATGTGATAGTCTCGCTTTTATGCATTTACGGCAGACAAAAAAGGCGAACCGTAAATGCGGTTCGCCGAATACCCGAAAAATAAAACGGTATCAGATAGCTCTCCGCAGTTTAAGCGACAGTCGGACAAATCTTATTTTGCCAAACCGGCAGACTCCGTGCCGTGAAGTCCCCTCGGCGTCCGCGCCTTTCGTATCGGACATCGACCCGGCCGGTCTTACAGCTTCCGATATTACTAATCGCTAAACGCGCCTCTATCATCTTTACATTAACATATAAAATACACGTTGTCAATAGAAAAAAATGAACTTATGTATATTTTCTAAATAAGTCCTCTGAATTCCTCTAAATTATCGGGAGTTATGGGACGTTCACCCGATTCTATCTGCTTAATCATTGTATAAAGCAGGTCGTTTACGGGTGTTTTTACGTTGTATTTTTTGCCCATACGTGAAAAATAGCCGTTGAAAATATCTATTTCCGTCTTTTCTCCGCGTTCGAGCGACTGAAGCGTCGACGGCTTGACGGACGAGTATTTCGACTTGCCGACAAGCAAAACCACGCCCTTGCAAAGAGAATTGTAAATTTTATTGTCGCCGAGCATCAATAAATTATAGTCAAGAAGCGCACCGTATTTCGGAACCTTTAATCCCATTGCCTTGGCTACGTACATTCCCTCTCTCGCAATTTTCAGAAACAGCGAACGCGCCCTGCCGTCGTCCAAAATAACGCCGAGAGTCTGACCCGATATTGCGGCGACAGCGTTTATGCACGAATTTATTATGAGCTTCGAATACTGTCTTGCCGTGATGTTGTCGGTTGTTTTTGTAGGCAGAACCTTGCCCAGAATATCTCGCACCTTGTCGAGAATCGGAGGGTGAGAGCTGTCCGCCATTCCGACGTAGAATTCGCCCAGACTCGTCATGGTTACGTCGTTCACGTCGTTTCTTGTCGCGCCGAAGCCTATCATACAGCCTACGGTTCTGCTTCTGCCGGCAATTTCGGCAAGCTCGTCGGAGCAGATTCCGTTCTGCATGCCTATCATAACGCCGTCATCCTTCAAAAGCCCGATCGTTTTTTCGGCGGCCTCCTTCATCGCAAGGTATTTCGTCGCAATCATTATAATATCGAATTTTTCATCCGGAACGGCGGAGTCGAGATAACACACAAAATCCGCGTGACGCTCGCCCTTCGCGCCGTGCAGATAAAACCCTTTTTCCTCGATAATCGATTTCGTTTTCTCGCTGTGACACATAATACGTACGTCAAGTCCCGCGTTTTTTAACAAAACGCCGACGCATCCGCCGATTGCCCCCGCACCGGAAATTAATATTTTCATAACGACTCCAGCCCCTTTTGCTTTTTATAGATTGTAACATTATTTAATAAATAAAACAATAGTCCGAAATGAACAATAATTTACTTATATAAATTATTGCAGTGAACAGTGTACGGCGGGCAGCGGATAACAAGCTTTGAACTGTGAGAGCAAGAATTATTATTTAACGGTATAATTTTAAAAATACCAAAATTGCTTAAATAATAATTATGTGTTGTTTCGATCTGTTTTTACATTTCATTATAATGATTAATAAAATGTCATTAACACTGACTTTTGTCTCTTATAAAGTTTTAAATGTTGCATGCTGTTGTATAATAATGTTTACATTAAAAAAACGGGGCTTCGTTTTCACAAAGTCCCGTTGTCTTTTTATATCCCGTTATTTTTATTTTGTATTGAGAGCGACGGTATAACCCCCGTCGAACGCCACCGCGTAATCGTATTCGCGTTCGTTATTAAACACGGGGTGGTCGGTCGAAATAATATTCGCTCCGCTTTTAATCGCGGTTTCTCTGTCGCAGTCCTTTTCCTTTGTGTAGAAATTGTCGGTTCTCGTTCTGACAATGAGCTTCTTATCATAAATGATTTTCTGCGAATTTTTGAGCGCGTCGTTCGCCTTATTGATAAGCAGGAACGAGGCGCAGTCTCTGTCTGCGTCGTCGGCTCTTAACATCGGGAACATCGCCTGCGTTTTAATGCTCTTGTCGAGGGCGATATATTTTTCCGTTATCGTCGTATCGTGGAGCAGAACCATTACTCTGCCTAGCGTTTCTTCGAGCGTGAGCCAGCCGTTGTTTTCTCTCATCTCTTTAAACGACGCATAACTGCCCATCATATCCGCCGGTGTGAGCAGTGTATCGCCGAGAGTTTTTCTTATAACCTCGTCAAGCTTCTGAGTGTAGCCAATTGTGAAATTCTTAAGTCCCGAGTAGAACGGAACGTCCTTTTTCGGCTCTATTATAATCGTAATCGGGAGATGCTTCGGGTTATGGTCCGACCACATTTTAATCTCCGTCAACGCCTTTTCGAAGTCGTAGCACGTCGAACGTATTTCGACTCCGGGCTTATGCGAAACAACAAAGCTTACGTCTCCGTTTTCATCCTTTGTCTCAACGTCGAGTTCAATGCTTCTGATTCCCGTCTCGAACTGGTCTGTCAGATTCTCGTTTTCAAATTCGGGGCGCGATTCGGATACGATTCCGAACGTGAGAGCGCTTAATTTACTATATACCTTTTTATATGCGTCGCATCCCTGACGCTCATAGCTGTTATGAGTCGCAATGAACGATACCTCGTTGAATTTAACTCCGCCGTCGATCGCCTCGTCAAGGTCGAACGCGCAGAACGAGTTTTCATCCGCAGGCGTGTAGTCCGAATAGAATTCTTCGAGTTTAGCAAGATGCGTATTCTGATACTCGTAATTTTCGTTTATCTCCTTTTTCGCCTCGGCAAATACGGAGGGAACGGCGAAAAGTACGGTGAAAATTGCCGCCAGAAATCTTAAAATCTTCATTTATATCTCCTAAAAATCCGTGTAGTCAATACTTACGCGTATGTACTTTTTGCCGTCGACGGTCTCCGGCTTCATTTCAGAATATCCCGAATAAAATTTTTCGAGCGAATCCATGAGCTCGTTCGCCTTTTTTTCGTCAAGCGAAAAGTACATGAGAGTCTTGTTTTCTTCGTTTTTTGTAAAATCGGGTATTATCATATTATATATATTATCCTTATATAATGAGAACGGGGACTGCGAATACCGCAGACCCCGCAGTTTTCATAACTTATTTTTTAAGTCCGTTTGCGTAATTTTCAAGCTTTGAAACAAGCTCGTCGGAGTTGATTATTCCGAAACGCATGAGGAGAATAAGTATATGCATAAAAAGATGTATAAGCTCAATCCACATTTTTTAATCCTCTGTTTTTATTGTTTTATTTGCACTCTGCAACAAGCTCTGCGTAGTAATCGGTCAGCTGTGCCGCAGCCTGATCGCCGAGCGAAACGAGTTCGAGCGATTTGTTCGCAGGATAAATTACGGACATGAAGTCGTTGCCGGGGATGATGTAGCCTATCTGGTCGTTCATCAGTCCGAATACGAGCATGTGTCTGTCGCCCGTGATTTCCTGAAGAGTGGGCTTCGTCCAGTCGGTATTTGTCCACGAAGTCTCGGCTGTGAGGAATCCGCCGTATGCGATCTCCGCCGCAAGCTCGCCGGGAACGAGAGCAACCGCGAGGTCGTTTCCTATCTCCATGTAGCCTATCTCGGAGAGAACGGAAAGCTTGCCGTTGTCGTTGAGAACCTTGTTCGTTACAAGTCCCATTTTGCCCGCGAATGTAAGAATCGGGTTGTCGATAGAGAACTTAACTTCCTTATTTCTTATATTGAGAAGGGGAGCGACTTCGTTTTCGTCCGCGTTCTGCATAAGAACGTTCGCAAGAACCTCGCCGTAAACCTTAATGTTTTCGGGTCTTTCAAGTCCTTCGCACTCCTTGGGATGAACCTGAGTGGTGCCCTGCTCCGCGTCGAGGATGAGAAGGAAGTTATATCCCATCTCGTTTACAGCCTGCTCCATATAATAAGGATAGTCGCCGGTAACGTCGGTTCCGCCTGCTCCGAAGCCTACGCAGTGGATGGGAGAGGTCGAGAATACGGTACCCCTGCTTCCGTCGTCGGGAACGAAACGGAAACGGTCGAAGTTGGTGTCGAGAACGTAGGGAGGTCTCTTATCCTTTACATACTCGGTCATATCAAGCTCCGCATAGTAGAGTTTGCCGGTTTTCATGGACTCGACGGCGGCCTTTACGGTGTCGCCCGTTACCTTATAAAGGTTCTCCATGTATTCTTTATTCTGACCGTTAACGGGAGCCTTGCCCGAGATGTTTCTGAATCCGTTGCCCAGCTCCTTGAGAAGGGGGCCGTTCATGCCGAACGTGTCGACCGCGCTGTGCTGATGAAGAACGGATATATTAAGACTCGTAATGTTCATTTCCTTGCAGTAATCCGCAAGAGAGAGACGGATTCCTCTTACGTCGGTAAGAGACATTCCGTAGCCGTCGATAACTGCGAATACGGTGATTCCTCTTGAGCTCGAGTCATCGAGAGCGATTGTTCTTACTTTAAGGTCATCCGCTACGCTCGTAACAAGCTTATCCTTAACGGAGAGAGAGCCTGCAACGTAGTGTTTGCCGTCCATGATGTTCTGACCCTCAAGGAGCGAAGCTTCGCCGTAGCCGAGCGACCACTGCGCGCCCTCGGCGGGTTCGCTTAAGAATTCGGAACTGCCTGCCATAAAGCCGTCGGACGAATAGCTGTCCGAGCTTTCCCATGACTTGGGAGCGGGAACGAGGAGATTTATAGCCTTGACAAGAACCTTAATGAGCTTGTCGACCGCGTTGTAAAATCCCTTTGTGATCTTGTTTACGTTCTTTGTGCCGTCGGATTCCGCGATAATGTAATCGTTCTCGTACTCCGCCGCGAATGCCGCAGGAGCGAGAGGAAGAAGCATTGCGAAACAGAGAACGACGGCGAGAATCTTTTTAAAATGTTTTTTCATGTGCCGTTACTCCTTTTTTCGGTTTAGAAATGTTCGAGCTTTGCCGCAACTCTGAGTATCGTACGAGCCTCCGCCGCGGTGATAACTCCGTCGCCGTCAAGGTCGCCCGCCTTGATCGAGAGCGCCGAAAGATTTTCGATCTTTGCCGCGTTTCTCAGCGCGAGTCTTGCGTCCGCCGCATTTACGGTTCCGTCAAGATTTACGTCGCCCTTGATATACTCGGGTTTGGTCTTTTTGATTGCGAATGAGTCGATGTTCTTTGTCGTCTTTCCGTCTACGGTGAACGCGTCGAAGTAGAGCATATCGCCGTCAACTACGATTTTGGAGAATATAGATTTCTCGGTCTTGTAAATTTTTTCTGCGGTGGGGAACCCCTTGCCGGATTCGCCGTCGCCGAGGTCGGGATAATGCTTGCTTCCCGCGGTACCGCTTATAATATAAATCGTGCCCTTGGGATCTTCCATGGTCTTGTACGCACCGTCGTCGTAAATTGTCGTACCCTTGTAGCCGTTCGAAGCGATTTTGTTGTCGTTAAGAGCGTTCGTTCTTAAATAAACGTGGTCGTGACCCTGGAATACTATGTCGATTCCGAGTTCGGGCATCAGGGTTTTGAACTGACCTCTGATAGCTGTTACGTCGTCGTCGTTATAGTGCGTGCCGTTGGTGTATACGCCCTTGTGAATTGCGACGAATTTCCACTGTGCGGAGGATGAATTCATATCCTTTTTAAGCCAGTCGATCTGTTTGTCGGTGAGAGCGTCCTTGTCGTTGAGGTCGTTCGTGTTGAGAACCGCAACGTGAATGTTATTATAATCGAATGAATAGTAAACGCCGGTCGTCGTGTCCTGCTCGGGAGCCGAATCTATATAGAAATTCTTGACCGTTGCATTCTGTCCGTAGCCCTCGTGGTTGCCCGACGCGGGAACGAAGAACGTGTTCATGATCTCGTCGCTTGCACCGTAGTCGAGAGCCCACTGCCACTGCTTTAAGTTGTTGCCGTGGTCTACGATGTCGCCCGTATTGAGGATGAAGTCGTAATCGGCAAGCGAGTTTGCCGCGGCGAGGGTGTCGTACCATTCGTTGTACTCGTTCGGGCTTGAGGCCTGAGGATCGCCCGTGTGAATGAACGTTACCTTGTCGCTTCCGTCAGCGGTCGTGATCGTTCCGGTCTCGCTCCACCAGCCCTTCGACGCGTCGCCGACTCTGTAATAGTAGGTAACGCCGGGTTCGAGTCCCGAGAGCTTAACTGTGTGTCTCTGCGTTGTGAGCGCGTGGTCGAATATTCCGAATACGCCTACGTCTATTCCGGGGAACGTTCTCGTCGTCTGTTCGGTTATCTTCTTAGCGTCGATTCCGTCGTCAACGTAATTTTTACCCGTGAACCTGACGTTTCCGCCCTCTTCGTATATTTCGATATCAGTACCCGTTACCGAGTATTTCGTATACCAGTTGATGTTTGCCTGCGTCTTTGTGTCCTTGCCGAATGTTACGGTAACCTCGGAGGGCTTTCTCATGTTCTCGCTCGTAGCTTCGACAGCGACGGGACCCGAATATGTGTAGGAGACGTTGTTGTCGCCGTTGACCTGCGGAACCTCGTCCGTTACCATGGAGCCGAGAATGTTTCTTAACGACCAGCCGACGCTTCTCTTTCTGGGCTGATCAATGTAAGTGTTTCTGAGATTCGTGACGATCTCGTCTACGGACGTGCCGTACTGCTTGACGATACCCTTGCTGAGGAGCATGTTGATAATGCCCATAGCCGATTTGTCAGAACCGAGTATACCGAGAATTCCCGATATCGCATAGTCGAAGTATCCGCCGAGAGTCGAGGATTTGTCGAGTCCGAGTACGGTTTCGAGATTGATTTCGATATTCGAAAGAAGCTCGTCCATGATAACGCCGTGGAGGAGATCCTTTACGATTATGTCGAGAAGCTTATCGGTAAGAGAGCCGTCGTCGCACTGCGCGAGTACGTCGAGCATGAATTCGTCGTCCGAAATATCCTCGTTGCCCTCGTACATGTAAACGAGAACGTTCTTTGCCGCGTCGCCGAGAGTGCCGGCTTTGTCACCGCTGCCGAATCCGTATTTCGAAGCGAATTTATTGCTCGTTTCCTCGGAAATCGGCTCGTTGAGAATCGCGTTTACCGCATTGTAAACGATATCTCTTAATTTTGTTGTGTCTTTGAGATAATTCTTTTCAAGCTGGGTCGAAATATCTCTTACAAGGTTCATTATGTTTTTGCCGTTGAATACGGCGATACCCGCGATGGTGATTCCGCCGCCGATAAGGTCGTTGAGCTTTGACTGAAGGTCGAGGTTAAACGACTTCTGAATGTAGTCGATAAGACTGCCGTTCTCTTTTATGCCGGGAACAACCTTTTCATTTATGAGTCTCATTACGATATTCGTAACGTACTGAGCGAGGTCGAGATCGTAGTACTGGTTGTTAAGCGACGCGCTTTCCCTGTAGGGAACGGCGTACGTTACTCCGTCTGAATCGGTTACGGGCTTTACGCAGTCGGCGTCATATACGTTGAAATCAGCCTTTACGCTGCCGCCGTTCTTTGTGAATGTCGTCTCTCTGAACATATGGGGAAACTCGACAATACTGCACGTCATTATCGAGTAAATTGCCTCTCCGCTGTCGGAGTATGTCGAGGATATATCATTGCAGTGCGAGTGACCGGTGAATACCCAGTGCATGCCTGCGTCCGCGAGCTTGTCGGAGACCTGCTCCCAGTTATCCATTACGAATCCCTGAAGAACGTAGCCCTGGAAGTATGACTGCGGGCTTAAATCCCAGTGAGTCATGCCGATAACGGTTTCGCCGTTTGCCTTTGCGTCGGCGCACTCTGCGAGAATCCAGTTCATAAGCCCGTCGGTGATGTTGCCGCCGGTTTCATGCTCGTCTTTCTGCTTTTCGGTGTTGTCCTTTGAATACTTGCCCGCGTCCATGACGATGAGTCTGTAACCGCCGTCAAGCTTTACGGAGTAAGAGAGCATGCCCGCCTTGCCCTTTGAGGGGGTGTAGGTGTGGTACGCAAGATCCCATCCGAGGTTCTTATACGTTCTCTTGAACTGCTCGGGAGTGGTTTTCATCGTATCTTCCTCTTTGCCGTTCATGAAAGTGGAAGCGTTCGAGTTGTTGATGTCGTGGTTGCCGTTTGTTACGATAACCTGAATTCCCGTGTCCTTTTCGAACTGCTCAAGACGCTTTGCGAGAGCCTCGTGGTTTGAAAGCTCGCCGTTAGCCGAAAGGTCGCCCGCAAGAAGCAGATACTTCATTCCGTTCTGCTTTGCGTGCTCCTCGACAGCCGCGAGCGCGGAGTCGAGCAGGGAATCCATCTGCTTTGCGTGTTTGTTGTTAGCGTGCGCCCATGACATATAGGCGTCGTTGTAGTTGCCTCTGTTGAAATCCGCGACGTAATGTACGTCGGAGATCGAGGGCAGCGTAAGTACGCCCGAGCCGTTGTCCGCCGAAGCGACAAACGACAGAGGCATCGCCGTCAGAATCATCATCAGACTCAATACGAGAGCGATGATCTTTGACGGCAGTTTTGCTTTTGACGTCGGTGCTGACATAAGTTGACCTCCTGATGCCCCGAATGTTCGGAGCGTAGTAATACATCCTTATTATAAACTAATCAAAAATAAATGTAAATAACTTTTAAAGAAGATTTACAAGGAATTATATATAAAATAATTATATAAATCTGCGAATGTGACGAAAATCAATTGAAATATGAATTTTTTTTAAAAAAAGTTTGACTTTTTGTTCACAAAATGATACAATTGTAAACAAGAAAGAGTGTATTTGAGTTCTTGCGGAGGTGAGACCGATGTCAATGCTTTTCAGATGGCTGCAGAGATTTGCCGCCATAATTGCCGCGTTTACGGCATTGCTCGGCGTTAAACAGAATACGGTCACGGTTTCCCTGTATGCAAACCCGTCCTCGGGCTATTCGTGGGAGTGCTCGTTTGACAGACAGGGCGTCATGACTCTTTCGGATTCGTATTATAAGCAGAATCTTACGCTGTTCTCCGACGATACGAAGGACGGAAAACAGTATTTTATACTGAAATCCATCGGCGAGGGCACGGTCAACGTCCGGTTTAAGTATGTAAACAGCCGGGGCTACGTCGCAAGCTCGTATACGTACAGATACTCGGTGTCCGATACGGGCAGAATAACGCTGATAAGTAAAACTTAGCGCGAATGAAATTTTAAATAACCGTCGAATTAAATAAGAAAACAAATACCGCCCGCATGCAGAAACGAATCGCATGCGGGCGGATGTTTATATAAAAATAATTTATCCGTATTTTCCGTGAGAGAAGAGTTTTTCCTGTTCGGATATTTTAACCGAATGATAAAAAATTCCACTGAAATTTCACTATTCTTTCACTGTTTCATTTTCTGAGATAAAAAACGGAGCCGTCAAAGCAATCGACGGCTCCGTAAATTTTAATTATAAATTACGGTTTGGTTGTCATTCAGATCAAGAGAATATCCATCCGAACATTCTGAGGAAAGATATTATTTTCAATATAATCAGGCGGATTTGGCGGAGCAGATATTCGAATCCGCTGCCGTTTACGGTTATTTCAATTTCGGAGCTTACTCCGCTGTCGGGATCGGTTACGGTTACTGTCGCGGTGCCCTTGCCGACGGCGAGAAGCGTGATTTGATTAGCAATCTGAGCCCATTCCGGGTCTGACGGTTCGATAACGTATACGACGTTTTCATCCGAGCTTGTTATCTCGAGATTTTTAAAATGTATGCTCGAGCTAAGGGGTCGGAAATAAGCATTGAGATATATTTCCTCTCCGACGAAAATTTTATTTACATCTTCGAAATGCGAGAGGTACAGCTCGATTTTTTCGGGAGCTATCGACCATGCATTGTCCGTGATCGTAACGGTGTGCGGGATAAACTCGTCGGTTATGTCATAATGTCCGCACTCCTCGGGTTCTTCATTATATTTGTATGCGATTGATGTTATTATATACGCTTTGCCTTTTTCGAGGTAATAGCTGTAATTGCCGAAGCACGTGTAATTTTCGTCGATTTCGATCTGCGACTCTTCAATATACACAAATTTATACGAATCACTGTCGTCGGCATCGGTTATCAGCGTGTATACCATTCCGAATTCGATAACGCTTGAACGGAAATTGTAGTAATCACTCTTATCGGGGATAAAGGTATACTCCTCGTCCTTTTTGTCAAAATTGAGAACGGAGGAACCCGTTATCGTTTTTCCGTCCTCTGCGGAAGCGGTAAAGCATACCGCGAACGACATGAGCATAAGCATGGAGAGCATAATGGATGTTACTCGTTTAAAAGAAGTATTCAAGTTTTTGTCCTCCCGATACTCTGTAATTTCCAAAGCTTCACAAGTATTACGGCGTATGACAGTGTTTAACTGTGTTATCAAACCTGACAGGAGACAGCCTGCCTGCATTCCCGATTCTTGTTAAACACAGCCATACACGCAATCGGATGTAAACTTTTAGGTGTTACAGAGTACAAATTTATATTTTAGTTAAGAAAACCAAATCCTGATCATTTCAATAATTCTTTTAATGAAATCGCCGAAGCGTCTCATTGCAAATTCGAATCGGCCGCCCTTTACGGTGATTTCGAGTTCTGCGGTTACACCGCTTTCGGGTTCTGTAAAAGTAACCGTGCTCGTTCCTTTGCCGACAACCTCGAACGTCAAGACTCTCGACAAGTCGAGATATGTTTCCATACTTTCGAGGACGATAACGCTTTCATCGGATATCGTCTGGGTAAGATTGCGGATGTTTGCCCCTGTCGGAATGATATTCGCGGTGACTGTCAGTATTTCGCCGATGTAAATTTTGTCGTCATAACGCGAAAGCATGCGGATGTCAACACCCGTCGGCTCAATCGACATTGCGTCCGACGTAACGGTAATGGAATGCTTAACGAATTCAAAAGCATACGAGTTCTCGTCATTACTTTCTTTTTGGACTTTAATATCATATGCGAATGACGATATCGTATATTCCACGCCCTCGTCGAGGTAGAAGCTTCCGTCGATATGCACCGTCGAATCGCCGTCCGAATCCGCGTCGTAAAGACTCATGAAAAGTTTATCTCCGCGGAATATTCCGAACGAAATGTAATCGGCGGATATATCGCCCGAATTAAAGTTGTAATAATCGCTGACGCTCGGGGTGAATGTAAGATCCTTGTCATCACTTTCGAAATCAAGCTTGTACGAAAGCTTTACGGACGGCTCATTGTCGGCGAACACGGTAAAGAACGTCGTCAGGCCGATAAGCATTATGAGGGATAATAAGACGGATGTAATTCGTTTTGTTGCGTTTTTCACAATTTATTCCTCCTAAAACAAGCAATTTTGTATTAAAAGTATATCATATTTTTTAAATAAAGTCAAGATAAAAAGAAAAAATTTCCGTCCATAGATATGAACGGAAATAAAAACAAAGGAGAAGAGAGAAAAGAACCGGTTTCGTTTTCTTCTAAAAACGTTGATTATAAAGATTTTGCCATACGCTTACGAGGTACGTTTTGTTCTTCCAATGACAAATCCGTCAGGATTTGCACCGGCAATCTTCAATCTTCACTGTTCGCTCTGTATTTATAAAAATTTTATTTTTACAAATGCAGTATGACAGCCGCCGCCGCGAAGTAAATCAGCAGAGAAACGGAGTCCATGACCGTCGTTATCAGCGGACTTGCCATTACCGCGGGGTCGAGTCCGATTTTTCCCGCGAGCATGGGGAGCGTACATCCGATGAATTTCGCGCATATAACGGTGAACGCGAGTGTTATTCCGACTACGAGCGCAATCCACAGCGCGGATGTAACCGACGTGCCGACGGTGTGCATTATCAGATAATCTACAAGCATTACCTTGCCGAAGCCCGCGATACCGAGCGATACTCCGCACAGCACGGAGACTCTGCACTCTTTCCATATAACCTTAAATATATCCTTAAATTCGATTTCGCCCAGCGAGATTCCGCGGATAACCGCGACGGAAGCCTGGCTGCCCGAGTTACCGCCGGTACCCATTATCATGGGGATAAACGCGGTGAGGGCTACTATCTTTGAAAGAGCGGTTTCGAACGACGAAATAATTATGCCGGTAAGCGTAGCCGATATCATTAATACCAAAAGCCACGGTATACGCATTTTCCACAGCTGAAACGCCGAGGTTTTAAGATACGGCTTGTCGGCGGGGGTCATACCTGCCATTTTGGAGAAGTCCTCCTCCGCTTCCTCCTGAATAACGTCTATAGCGTCGTCGAAGGTTACTATTCCGACGATGCAGTTTTCGTTGTCGGTTACGGGCAGAGATATAAGGTCGTATTTGTTGAATAAATTAGCGACCTCCTCTTTGTCGGTATGCGTGTGAACGGAGATTATGTTAGTCTCCATTATGTCCTCAATTTTCTCGTCGTCTCCGCATGTCAGAAGCTCCTTTGCGGAGACTATGCCGAGAAGCTTATGCTTTTCTATAACATAGCAGGTGTAAATAGTCTCCTTGTGAATTCCCGTCTGTTTGATTTTTTGAAGTGCGTCGGCGACGGTATATTCCTTTTTAAGGCTTACAAATTCGAGAGTCATAATGCTTCCGGCGCTGTCGTCGGGATAATTAAGAACAGAATTTATCGCTCTGCGTTTGTCCGGCGACGTACACAGCAGAATTCTCTCCACGACGTTTGCGGGCATTTCCTCTATAACGTCAACGGTATCGTCGATGAACATGTCGTTCATTATCGCCCTCAGCTCTGAATCCGTTATTGCGTCGACGAGCACCTGCTCCTTCTCTGCGTCAAGATACGTGAATACGAGCGCGGCGCTTTCCTTAGGAATCAGACGGAACAGTATAACCATTTCCTTTTCGTCGAATTCGGGCAGGAGAGCCGCCGTGTCGACGGGATTGAGCGTGTCGAATATGCTTTTTATTGCCTTGTACTGCTTTTCCTCGAGCAGTCTTTCAAATACTTCCTTAGTCAATTAAAAATTCCCCCTGTATTATTGCATAGCAGAGGGGTCGGGAAATAAAAAACGAGCCTTTATAAAGACCCGAAAAACGTCAATACGGCTTAAATAAAATCACGGATTTTAAAACCGAACAGGGCGGAATGCTCCCGTGTTTTCGGTTAATCAAAGCCTTAAACCGACGGCGGATGAAATCGTCGTCAGCGTTTTTCGCGGTATTTCGTCATTTAATTTCCGTCGCCCGTGTCCGCTGCCGGATTCCATCCTGTCACCTCATTTTATTTTAAAGTTAAATTTACAAAAAAATTATACTATCGCGTTTTGCATTTGTCAATAGAAAATAAACGCACGGCATAAAAACAAAAACGGAACCGCAAATTACGGCTTTGTTCAGACTGTCGATAAAGCACCTGAACCACGCCTTAAAGACACGTTATATTTTATTAAATCAGAAAAAGTTTTTTATTGATCACTTTCAAACATATTTTTGATTTTTTTAATGAAATGCCCCGAAACCTGATAATTTCGGGGCATTTGCGTTTTTCGTTTTTTTCTCGCTGCGGTACTTTTGTACAGTGGCGCTTGAACTCTGTAACATCTAAAGGTTTACATCTGATTGCAAGTATGGCTGCGTTTAACAAGGATTGAGAACGCAGGCAGGCTATCGCCTGTCAAGTTTGAAAACGCAGTTAAACACTGTCATACGACACAATGCTTGTAAAGTTTTAGGTGTTGCAGAGTGCAGGAAAGAAAACGAAATTCAGGCACCTTCTCAACAGTCTCACAGCGTGTCGAAAACTACTTTTTCGACACGCTGAAATCCCCGCATAAAACGGGGATTCTGTATTTTTTAATTACTGCTCCAAGCCCTTTTCGTCAAATATGAATGCCGCTTCAAGTACGGTGAGAAGTCCCGTTTCGATAGCCTTCGGACTTAAAAGCTCGGGAGTGTCGAGACGGGTGTGGTAATATCTCGCGGGGGAGGGATCCATCATTACCATGGACGAAGCCTTGAATCCTGCTCTCGACATTGCCGCCGCGTCGGTTGCTCCGAGCTCGATGGTTCCTATCGGAACGTCGATATCGCAGGCCTGCTTTGCGGCTTTCTGAATAAGACGGGCAACATCGGGCGAGTTCTTGACCATACCGGTCATGTCCTTATCGTAAATTTTTGCATATTCAAGCTCGCAGATGGTGTCAAGTCCTATGAATATAGTCTCCACTCCGTCGTTAAGAAGCTCGGGATGAGCCTTTGCGAATGCGGAGGAGCCTCTGAGTCCGGCTTCCTCTCCGCCGACGCAGAGTACCATAACCTCGGTATTTTCGAAACGGAAGTTGTTAGCCGCCATGAATTTAGCGACCGCACAGGAGATAAACGTACCCGTAAGGTTGTCGTTTGCTCCGGTAACGGGACGCTTGTAGTTGCAGAAGCCGATTGCCGCGCCGATAACGGGGAGGCATACGTATGTAACGACTGCGACGATCTTGAAGCCGACGGCAATATCATCAGTCCATACGATTGAGCAGAACGCGCCGTTCATAACGGTTGAAACGATACCCGAAACAAGACCTAACAGAATGTCGACGATAGCCGTAATGATTATCGTCATAACCGCCGGTCTGCCTCCGTGGTATGTGTAGGTCCATTCAAATGCCGAATCTGTGTGACCCGAAACGATAATTCTTCTCTTAACTTCGCCCGTCGGCTTTCTTACGCCGACAACATTGCCGGAAGTCTTTTTCGGGAAAAATATGTCGAGTACGGGGATGTAGAAAATGAATTCCGTAACAATGAAGAAGAGCGCGAGAACGTTGAATACTATCGAAAGTACAGGCGCGCCGAACGTGAACGCGAGAGTGCTTAATATTATAAGAACGGCTCCGATGGGTACCCACGACATAAACGCCTTGTCGGAGCATTTGAATTCCTCTCTCTTAACCTCGTCGCAGCAGGATTCAAGATCCTTGACCATGTATTCCTGCGCCTGTTTTTCCGCCTCGCTGCCGACAGGTCTGGGACCGTAGGCTTTGCAGACGTTCTTTACGCTTTTAATCGCGTAGTTTGTATACTCTCTTACCTTAGGGCGGTAATTGGGCATAGATTCTTCTGATTTCATCCTATTCTTTCCTTTCAAAAAATATAATTCTTTTCAATTATACATAAAAGGGCGGTCTATTGCAAGAAAAATAATAAATAGTTACAAAAGGTTTTTATTTGAATATTATATTGCTTACCGGCGATGAGTCAAGGACGATTTCACTGTCGGCAAGATATGCTGCGTCGCGTTCTGAATGGCTTATTATAAACGCGGTTTTTCCTTTTAACATTTCTTTCATTGTTTTGAGTATCGTTTGGGCGGTTTGAGCGTCTAATCCGTTCGTCGGCTCGTCGAGAAAGAACACGTCGCCGGAGTATGCAAATGCTCGCATCAGCGAAAGCCGTCTTTTCATTCCCGTACTCATTTCGCCGATTTTCATGTTTTCGCACCCGTCGAGGAGAAAACGGGAAAACCATTCTTTTTCGTCTTTGAATTCGGGATAAACAAAGCGTATGTTTTCGCTGGCGGTGAGATTTTCAAGAAGCCTGTCCTCGGGAAAGAGAAACGTTTTTCTCATGTTTTTAAGCCCCGTTATACTGCCCGAATATTTTTCGAGTCCCGACATAACGCGCAGGAGAGTTGTTTTTCCTATACCCGATTTGCCTGTGAGCACATACGTTTTTCCGTGCTCAAACGAGCACGTGAGCGAGTCGATTATCTTTTTATTATCGTATGCTTTCGATACGTTTTTAAGCTCGATCATTCTTTTTTCGCCCCTGTCCTTTTCGTTATGAATAATATCAATTTCTCGAGTCCGACGCTCAGTATTATAACCGTCGCCGTCCATGCGAAAAGCTCGGGTGTTTCGAGGTATATTTTCGAGTTATAAATGCCCTTGCCGATAGAATACGGAGGATAGCATATGACCTCGGCGGCGACTCCCGCTTTCCACGCAAGTCCCGCCGCCGTCGAAAACGCCGAGAGCAGATACGGTTTTACGGCGGGAAAATAAATATTTCTAAGCTGTTTTTTCATCGGAACGGCGAACGCGCACGACGCCTCGAGCAAAAGCGGGTCGGCGCTCTTGAGTCCCGTGTTGACGTTAGACCACACGAACGGAATTACGATAAGAGCCGAGATAAACGACGGGACAAACGTTGATTTCATCCATACAAGAGCAAGGATTATAAACGAAGCTACGGGAGTAGCCTTGATTATATGCAGAAGCGGAGAGAAAAACGTCTGTGCGTTCTTTGAAAAAAACGTTATAAAGCCCGGGAGAATTCCGATGACGCATCCGAGGATGAATCCTACTGCGATTCGTATAAGCGTAAAAAAAATGCTCATCCAAAAATATTCGGTTCGGGCTGTTGAAATTAATGCCTTAACCGTGCCGGCGGGCGAGGGCAGGAGCATTTCGAGGTTTGCAATCATGCTCAATACCTGCCATATTCCGAGCCATATCAAAGCAGTGACGATGTATTTTACCGCTTTTTTCATATCAAAAAATTCACTTTCTTAAAAATATGGGCTGTAAAACGTGTTTTACAGCCCGCATTGTGTAATATAATCAAGCCCCGTAGTAGAAGCTGTCGGCAGGCATTGCTCCGCCGATTGCCGCGGGATTGAAGTCGAAGAGAACCTGATAGAACGAAACAAGACTCTTCTTCATTTCCGCGCCCGTTATGCATGTTATATTGCAGTTCGGGATAGCTTTCTGAGCGACTGCGGCGGCTAAAATGTCGCACTTTTCTATAAGCTTGCCCGCTTCAACGGGCGACGCGTTTGTAAAGTCGACGCTTTCTTTGTATTCCTTGAGGAATTTTGCAACAGCGTCCGCATTCTTTTGAGCAAATGCGGTGTTAATTGCGAGTGCGCCTATGCAAGGCTCGCCGTCGGAGCATGCCTTCCATTCCTTCGTAAGGTCAAGGCAGACCTTAAACTCCGCGTTTTTGCTCGTAAGCTGTGTTACGAAGGGCTCGGGAAGCATTACGATATCGGCTTCTCCCTTAACCGCCTTTGTAAGAGCCTCGGAATGCTCCGAAGCGTATTCAAGCTTTACATTCTCACCGGGGGTGAGTCCGTTCTTCTTGAGAACATACTGAAATACGTAGTCGGCGGCAGAGCCCTGACCTGATGTGAGAACTGTTTTGTTTTCGAGGTCTTTCACCGACGAAATATCGCTTTTGGAAAGGACGTAAAGAATTCCGAGTGTGTTAACGGCTAAAATCTGAACCTTGCCGTCCGATTTTTTCGCAAGTGCGGCGGCCGCGTTCGTCGGAATGGCGGCGATATCATACTCTCCGCTTATAAGCTTACCGCCCATTACCGAAGCGTCGGTTTCGAGAGAGAACGAGTATTTGTCCTCGGTTTTGCCCTGCTCCGACTTATCCCAGAGGTAAGCCGCGCCCATACCGGTGGGACCCTTGAGAACGCCTATCTTAATGTCTGCGGCCGATGAAGAACCCTGTACGCTTGCAGGCTCTGCGGTTGAAGCCTCGGGTTCTTTTGCCGAATTCGAACAAGACGCAAATACCGACAGCGTGATTACGAGCGCGAGCAGTACGGCGATAATTCTTGATTTTTTCATTGAATTTTCACTCCTGTATGTTTTTTAATTTATCTTTATCAAGGACGGTTATGATTTTTCCGTCGCGTTTGATCAAATTAATACTTTCGAGATAATCGAAAGCTCTGTAAAGCGAGGCTCTGCCGGTGTTAAGCTGTTTTGCAAGCGCGGTCATGCCCTGCTCCGGGATAAAAACGCGGTTTAGGGAATCGGCATTTGAGTTAAGATAAAATGCAAGCTTTTTGTTTGCGTTAGGGGACGTATATGTGTCGATTTTTAAGTTAAGAAAGCGTATTTTTTTTGTGAGCAGTTTAATGTAATTGATTGCGATATCGGGATATTCTCCGAAAATGATTTCAATCTCTTTTTCATATATCACAATCATTTCGCAGTCGGTCAGCGCGGTTATCTCGGTCGGAAATTCGGTTTCTCCCGACGAAAATATCGAAGCCATGCCGAACGTTCCGCCCTCCTCTATCACGCTCATTAATACATCGGACGTATTTGTTTTTCTGACCGCGGCGCGCCCATGTATTATTATGTACAGTCCGGGGATGAAATTATCCTTTGAAATAAGTATTTCGCCCTTTTTTGCTTTTTTTATATGCGAATACTCTTTTTCTATTTTATTCAGCACCGTTGTCTCGCAGGAGGCGAATACGGGACAGTTTTTCAGCTTAATACAGATTTCGGATATCATTAAAATCACCGTAAGTGTCTCATTTGAGACAAATATACCACATTAAATGAAGCTTGTCAATAAAAAAATCCCGAAGCCGTAAAGCCTCGGGACAAAAATAATTAGTTTTATTTATTTAAGAAACAGAAGCGAAGAAGCGATAACGAACTGCGCTATATAGTACGTTACGTGATTGGTTATAATATCTACGGGTCTGTTTTTGCCCTCGCCGAAATATGTTCCCGAGAGAATGAGGTCGGAGATGAGGAAGAATATTCCGCCGACGAACATGAAGTTGAGCGTCATAACCTTAAACGAATTCATAAGCGCGAGCGAACCGCTTAACAGAGTCATTGAAATGAGGATGGACGCATAGACCATCGAAATTACCTTGAATTTGCCGTATTCGAGCTTCATGAGCTTTGCTCCGAGAACCGTGGCGCATCCGAGCGCAATACCGATAACGAGGGGAAGAATAACGTAGAGAAGCTTCGCTGTGTCGGCGAAGTAACGGATAAGACCTATGATAAAGAGAATGTGACCCGCAGCGAACGCGAGGAATCCCGCAAACGTGTGAACATCCTCGTCCGGCTTATAAACGAATTTGAGGTCGAGCCATATATCGCCGAACAGCCCGAACAGAAGTCCTATGATAATATAGTAGGAGAACCTGCCGATAGGAGAGGCGAGCGCGTCCGAGCATAACAGTGCGGAAACAGCAGTCGACATGAACAGAGCCGATACGAACGACTTTGCCATAGCCGCCTTTGCTGTGGAGGCGGAGACTCTCATTTTTAAAAACACGACGAGAGCGATTACGCCTAAAATGATGCTGAAGTAGTAAATAAACATAAAATTTACCTGCTTTCTTTATTACTGTTTGGTGATATTATAAAATATATTTCAATATTTTTCAAGTGGTGTTGTAAATATAGAACTAATTTTTTTTATATGTGTTGACAAAGACGCTTTTTAATATCATAATTATATATATACTTTTTCGGAGGTAAACGATGAAATTTCGATCCGTTTTATCAATATTTATAAGTTTAATTTTTCTGACCGCGTTTTTTTCCGCGTGCTCGAAGAATGATAATAAAATAGTCGACCCGTACGGTGAGTCAACATCGAACGACGCACAGAATAACAATTCCGATTCCGTCCCCCCGTCGCAGTCTCTTCATCTCGACGAGTCATGGCGCGAGTGCTACGCACTGACATACGATTTTTTTGACAGCCGTGAGGGCTCGTCGACCATAACCGAATTTTATGACGGAACGAAGTATATTTCCGCCGATGCCCAGACCGGAATCGTAACGTACATTGTCCCCGCGGACGGTTTTCTTACCGAGTATTTTCTTGATACAAAGGAGCAAAAAGGCACCGTAAGTATAGTCGGGGGAACCGACTTGAAAAGCATTGTGACGGGATTTTATGCTTTGAGCGCAACGGACGTACGCCTGCCCGATTATTCTAATACCAACAAGACGGGAATTACGCTTATCGCCGGCAGAAACGCGACCGAGTATATTCAGACGGGCGTTTACGGTACGGATAATCAGCGGGGAACCGCAAAAATATACGTCGATGATCTGTACGGATTTACTTCAAAGCTCGAATTCTACAATTCGTCGAGAGAGATGCTTTTGAGCTGGGAACTTAAAGGTATAAATACGGATGAGGATTACGTAAAGAAAAACATGCCCGTTATCGACCTTACCGCATATGAAATAACGGAGGGTCAGGCTTGATATGGGGATTTTCAACGGGTATCTCATAGCCTCCGATTTTGACGGAACGTTTGCCGGCGGCAACGGCGAAATTCCGCAGAGGAATATAGATAAAATTAAATATTATATATCCGAGGGCGGGAAATTTACCGTCTCTACCGGCAGAACCTATCAGGGATTTCATAAGTATGACCCCGCGTATATAAACGCGCCCGTGCTTTTATGCAACGGAGTCACCGCCTACGATTATGAAAAAAAAGAGATGATATTTAACCTCGGAATGGGCAGAAACGCGTTAAGCGCAGCGGACAGAATTCATGAGGTTTATCCTGACGTATCGATTGAGGTTTACCCGTTCGGAAAAACGTACGTTTACTCCCCGTGCGAAAAAACCGATGCGCACCTTATTAATCAGGATATTGAATTTAAAATAACAGAAAACGGCTCTTCGATTGAGACTCCCGTTATGAAAATGATGCTGTACGCGGGAGCAGACGGGCATGATATTCTTGCCGATATCGCAGAGAATGTTATCGCTGATTTTGAGGGAGTTTCGTATATCAGGGGATTTAAAAAGTGGCTCGAAATAGTCGGCGAGGGCGCGGACAAGGGAACGGGACTTCACGCGCTCGGCTCGGCTCTGGGAATCGATGATGATAAACTGATAGCCGTAGGCGACGGGTATAACGATGTTGATATGCTTTTGTCCGTTGAAAATTCATTCGTTCCCGAAAACGGATGCGAAAAAGCGAAGGAGTGCGCAAAATATATTGTCTGTTCAAATGACGACGGATGCATTGCCGACGTTATAGAAATACTGGAGAAAAAAATATGTACCTGATTATAGCGGAGAAGCCGTCGCTTGCAAGGAATATAGCGGCCGGTATCGGCGGCATGCAAAAAAGAAACGGATATCTTCAGTCTGAGAGGTATATCGTAACGTGGGCGTTCGGTCACCTCTTTTCTTTATGCGATATCGAGGATTATACGGGGCCTACGTCCACGGGACGCTGGAGCATGGAGAACCTGCCGTGCTTTCCCGATAATTTTAAATTCAAATTAAAAACGAACGCCGACAAGCAGGTTGACCCGGGCGTACAGCGACAGTTCGACATTATAAAATCGCTGTGTATGCGTTCGGATGTTGAAGCGATTGTTAACGCGGGCGACGCGGACAGAGAGGGTGAAATTATAATAAGACTGTGCGTTATGAACGCGCTCGAAAACGAAAAGCCGTTTTACAGACTGTGGCTGCCTGACCAGACCCCCGAAACGGTCAGAAAAGCGCTGGGGGAGATGAAGCCCGAGTCCGAATACGATCTGCTTGCCTCAGAGGGCTTTGCGAGGACTTACATAGACTGGCTTTTCGGCGTGAATTTAACGCGTTACGCGACGCTGAAAACAGGAACTCTGCTTCGTGTAGGCAGGGTTATAGTTCCTATTGTCAAGGCGATATACGACCGCGACATGGCTATAAGAAATTTTAAGCCCGATATATATTACTCCGTGACAAGCAGTGCAAAAACCGACGGCAAGACGGTCGAGCTTACGAGCAAGTCAAAGTTTTCAAAGGATGAAAAGGACAAGGCTCTCGCTTTATGTGAAAAGTATAATTCTTCAAAAGCGGTTGTAACGAACGTTAAGTCGAAAAAGGATATCATAAAGCCCGGCAAGCTTTACTCATTGTCAAAGCTTCAGAACGTACTGGGTAAAAAATATAAGATGTCAATGGAGCAGAGCCTTAAAACAGTTCAGAAGCTTTATGAGGACGGATATCTTACATACCCGAGAACAAACTCCGAGTATCTTGCGACCGCCGAAAAGGATAAGATAAAAACGATTATAAAAAATATAGCGGATATGGGTTATAACATTGAATTCAAGGATAAAAAGACCATATTCGACGACAGCAAAATAGAGTCGCACTCGGCACTTACTCCGACATATAAGATTCCGCCCAAGGGCAAGCTTTCGGACGACGAAAACAAGGTTTATTCGACAGTGTTCAGACGGTTCGCCGCCGTGTTCTGTGCGGAGGACTGTACTGCGCAGAAAACGGAGCTTACCGTAAACGTCGGCGGATACGAGGATTTCGTTTTAAAGGGAACGGTAATTCTTGAAAAGGGCTGGATGAAATACGACGACCCGAACAGAAAAGATAAGCTTCTGCCGAAATTAAAAAAGGGCGACGAAGTAAATATAGACTTTAAATTATGCGAAAAGGAGACGTCCCCGCCAAAGCATTATACGATAGAGACGCTTAACAATTATCTTAAAAATCCGTTCAGGGAGGAGAAGGCCGCCGCTTCCGACAGTGAGAACGAGGACGATTCGGAGGATTACCGCGCGATATTCGAGGGACTCGAGCTCGGAACGGAGGCTACTCGTACGGGCATAATCGACAACGCCGTAAAGAGCGGATATATCGAGCTTAAAAAGGACGTTTACAAAATTCTGCCGGGCGGAGAATTTTTGATAGAGTCGATTTCTTATATGAATATTTCGATGGACAAATACAAAACGAATACGCTTTCAAAGGCTTTAAAAAGCGTTTATCACGGCAGATTGACCGTAGATGAGAGCGTAAAGCTCGCAAGGGATGAAATTTCCGAGGTGTTCAATAAGAAAAATACAGACCTGTCCGATGATGCGGACAACGGATTCTACGGAGATATCGTCGGCAAATGTCCGCTGTGCGGGTGCGACGTTAAAAAGGGCAGATACTCCTACGGATGCACGGGGTATAAATCGGGATGTAAATTCAAGGTAAATCTTGTTGTTGCAAAACGCGTTATTTCCGTAAGCAACGTTAAACTGCTTCTTGAAACGGGGAAAAGCGGATTTATCAAGGGCTTTGTTTCGAAAACGGGAACGCCGTTCGACGCGTATTTAAAACTTGATAAGGATAAAACGGTTTTTGAGTTCGACAATTCGCAGAGACCGAAGAATTCAAACTTTACACGTTCATATGCCGACTCCCGGCACGGACCCGACGATGAGATCCCCGAACCGATGTTTGTATAGTATATAATAATACCGTAAATTCATTGGTTTTACGGTATTAGTTTTTTGTTATGGAATATAAAGTATCAATGTTGAAATTGTGCAAATAATAATGTATAATCAAAATATGGAAAAGTACAATGTTGTAAGAAGCCGGCGAAAGACGCTTGCGATTCATATAGAAAACGATTTGTCCGTGACGGTAAAGGCTCCGCTGTTTCTGTCTGACGAGGTTATAAAAAGAGAAGTCGAAAAACACGAAAAGTGGATAGAAAACACGCGGAAAAAAATTAAAAAACGGGCGTGTGAAAAGCCGTGCTTGAATGAGACGGAAAAGGAACGGCTTAAAAAAGAAGCGTACGAATATTTGAGCGAACGCACGAGGTATTACAGCGGAAAAACCGGGTTAAAATATTCTTACATTAAAATAACGTCCGCCGAAAAGCGGTTCGGGAGCTGTAATTCAAATGGCGGGATATGCTATTCGCACCGTCTCATGCTTTACGACAAGCGCGCCGTTGATTACGTCGTTGTTCACGAGCTGTGTCATACCGTACATATGAACCACTCCGCGCGGTTTTACGCGCTGGTTCAGAGTATTCTTCCCGATTGGAAAGAGCGGGAAAGACTTTTAAAGGGCGGATGACATAAAAATGAAAAGGGCGAATCTTATAATAATTCAGATTCTTATATCGGCGGTGAGCGTTATATGTATTAATATAATTTCGTCCGATATGAATAAATCCGATACACCGTCGAACGCAGTGCTTGTAAATTGTATTTTTTATGGCGATACGGAGGAAATATAAAATGATAAGAGACGTTACAGCCGCCGTTTTTATCAAGGAAGGCAAAGTTATGATATGCCGGCGTCCGCCGAATAAGGGCAACGCCCTCAAATGGGAGTTCCCCGGGGGGAAATCCGAACCGGGCGAGACTCTTGAGGAGTGTTTAAGGCGCGAATGCGATGAGGAGCTCGGAATCGAAATTTCCGTCGGCAGGGAGATTTGCGCGACTCAATACGAATATCCGGATATCACGGTAAAGCTTCACTTCCTGCTCTCGGAAATAGTATCGGGAACGCCCGAAATGAAAGAGCATGTTGATATCAAATACATAACAAAAAGCGAACTGTCCGATTACGATTTCTGCCCTGCGGACAGGGATATAGTTAAAATTCTTGCGGAGGAGAATTATCTTGACTGATTTTACGTTAAAAACATTCAGAGTAAACGACGTATCGTTTGTAAACAGACTCGTTCCGAATACGAAAATCGAGATAGGCAACAAGTATTCATATAATGTCGGATATTCTAAAAACGATATATGCCGGGGCGAATTCACGGCTGAAATATTTGATAAAAACAACAGGGACAATTTTTACATAAAGGTCGTCCTCGTCGGAGTTTTCTCGTTTAACGAAGGAACGAAAAAGGAAAAGCTTCACGTCGAGACATTCAAGACTCTTTTCCCGGTTGTGCGCTCATATATTATAACTCTTACGTCGAACGCGGGTATTCCGCCCGTCATAATTCCGAATGCGGACATAGACAATCAGGATATATACCGCGTCGATCTTAACAATAACAACAGGGAATCATAAAATAAGATATGAATAACATAAAAAGCGTCCCCGCGTTTTTCAGAAATGCGGATTTACCTGATTACGACTGCGGCGACGGCGTGATAATGAAAATATACCGTTCTTCGTCAATGGGAGAATTAGATTTGTATGTCGACGAATTATTGTCGGCGGGATTCTCTCTTTACGATAAGCAGATAAGAGAGAATAATAGCTTTTACGTTTTCTTTTTGGGCGATACAAAAGTATTTGCAAGTTTCTGCGAGTGCGATAATACAGTGAGAATTATTATTGATAATTACACTGTTCTGCCCTCGAAAGATCCCGAATGCGCAGCGAAAATTACAGATACCGTTCTCTATCAGTTCGAAACGGATCACAGTCTTATCGACTGCGGAATGTGCTATATAGTTAAATGCTCCGACGGAAGCTTTTTTATAATCGATTCTGCGCACATGTACTCGGTAAACGACAACGACAGGCTTCACGATTTTTTGCGTTCGATTAACGGAGCAGGAGAGAAAATACATATCGCAGGCTGGTTTTTCAGCCACGGACATACGGATCATATATGTAAATTCATGGATTTTCTCAAATATAACATGTCCGACTGTGTTATCGACGGAATTTATTATAACTTTGTCGCTCCCGGTCATAAGGACGAGGGTGAGTGGGAGGAATCCGAAAGAGCCGTCAGAATAAATTTTGCGTCTCTTTTAAAGGAGCATCCCGAGATTAAAAAATACAAGCTTCATTCGGGTCAGCATTTTTATATAAACGAGCTTGAATTTTATGTACTTGCGACTCATGAGGACGTGTACCCGAATTCGATGAGCAACTTTAATGATACGTCGACGGCTCTGATGATGACGTATGCGGGGACGCGCGTAAGCTTCCCCGGCGACGGCGGACGTATGATAAGCGACATTATGACATCGAGATATTCGGATGAATTAAAGTGCGATATTATGCAGGTTTCCCACCACGGACACATGGGATGCAGGACGGAATTCTATGAAAAATCGAACGCGAAAACCGCGCTGTTCCCGAATACGAGAATCAAACTTGACGAGGAAAACGAGAAGCTCGAGGAAAACCGCAGAATTATAGAGCTCGCCGACAGATATTACGTTTCAAGCGAGGGAACCGTAGGACTGCCCCTGCCGTATAAGGCGGGGAGCGAGATTGTATACCCGGATGAAACGACGGAGAATTTCGACGGAATATTCGCGCTGTGGGGATATGAGTATACGGATGAATTTAAGGAGGAAGTCAGAAATAATTTTCTTAAAAGACATAAATAAAAATGTTTGAATGACCGATCTGTGTCATTCGAATGGTGTTTTATTGAATATAAAATATTTTATGACGTAAAGCAAATATCCGCCGTGTCGTCGAGCAGGATTTTTGTTCCGTCATCGAATATTATAACGCGGTCGAATTCGCTGACCGTTCGTACGTTGCCGGTGTGGACCTTATATGTTCCGCCGGCTTTTTTACTGTCGGGGACAAAGTACGTCACCGTTATCAGCGGGTGCTGAAACGCTCTGCGCATTACGTCGCGTACTTTTTCGTTGAGGGCTTCGAGGTCAGATTCGCCCAAAGGTATTCTCTCGTCCGTCTGTCTGCCGGCCTCCGTTATTACCGCTCCGAATCCCGTAAGCGCGGCGAACGGGGCGAACTGTGCCGCTCTGTCCGACATGGACATACGAGGTCTGTTGTTTGAAACATGGTGAGGCATATCTATTATATCGTCGTATCTGTCCGTCATTCCTTGTGTCCTCCTATTTGTCTGTTGCGTTCCCTTGCGGTTGCGCCCTTTTCTAAATTCATACCTTTTAAAATCGCGTTTTTGCCGAATTTCTTTTTTATATCTATTACCGTTTTCTGAATTTTCTTTTCCTTCTCGTCGTTTTTTTTATTATCCTTTACGGGCTTGCCTGCGTTTTGAATTGCGGAGAGAATATCGAGCTGTTCGCTGACGCCTGTATCTGCCGAATTTTCATCCGTCACATGGTTTGCGACTACGTATATCTTTCTTACGCTAAGACGTTTGTCGGCTATATTTTCAAAAAGCTCCCGAGTCTTTTTGAGGATCAGTTTGCCCGAGGACGTGAATCTGCCCAAATTTATAGAACCGTGCGCCTGCTTCGGCATTTTTCGTCCGTAGTGATCGGTCTCGGCGATTATATCGGAATAACCTTTTTTCATATTCTCCGTATCGTAGCAGACTGTCAGGACTATCTGGTCGGTAACAAGCGATTTATCTACGAGGTCGAGAGTCAGAAGGTCGGTCATCTCCTTTAAGACAAGCAGAGCCTTGTCGTATTCGTATGCCTCCTGAAGCACCTGTCCGGAGCTTATCGAATTCGATACGGCTTTGTAATTTTTTATGTCCTTGATTTCGCACGGCTCCCATCCCCACGCATGGTCTATGAGAAGCTCGGCGTTCACCCCGAACATTTTATATAAAAGATCCTCGCTGTAATATTCTCCGCTCTTTCCGACGGAACATCGCGCGATATCTCCCATGGTATGCAGTCCGTGATCAGCAAGTTTTTTGCTGTAACCTTTGCCTATTCGCCAAAAATCGGTAAGCGGAGTGTGATTCCACAGATACCTTCTGTATGAGCTTTCGTCAAGCTCTGCAATTCTGACACCGTTTTTATCCGCGGGTATATGCTTTGCCCATATATCCATGGCGATTTTGCACAGGTACAGATTCGTCCCGATTCCTGCCGTTGCGGTAATTCCGGTGTTTCTCAATACGTCGAGAATCATATACATTGCGAGTTCTCTCGGCGTTTTATTATATGTTTTAAGATAATTCGTAACGTCCATGAAAACCTCGTCCACGGAGTAGACGTGTATGTCCTCGGGGGCGATGTATTTTAAATAAATCGAGTATATTTTCGAGCTTAAATTTACGTAATAGCCCATTCTCGGCGGAGCGATAATAAAGTCAAGTTCAAGAGTCGGGTCGTTTTTTAACTCCTCGTCGACGTATGATTTGCCCGTGAATCTGCCATCCGGAATTCTTGACCTGCGCTCTGCGTTTATCTCCCTTACTCTTTGAACGACCTCGAAAAGTCTTGCTCTGCCGGAAATTCCGTATGATTTGAGAGTGGGTGACACGGCTAAGCAAATAGTCTTTTCCGTCCGCGTCGGGTCGGCTACGACAAGGTTTACCTTAAGCGGATCGAGATTTCGGGAAACGCACTCCGCGGACGCGTAAAACGATTTTAAGTCAATTGCAATATACGATTTATTCTCCACGGCTTTTAATCTCCCAAACAAATGTTCTGTATTTATTGTACGCTTTTTATCTGAAAAAATCAATAGGGAAGATTTGATTTGTTGACATTAAACCGAATGTCTGTTAAAATTATATTTATTACGATTAAGGAGAAATGGCTATGGTATACGCCGTAATACTTGCAGGCGGAAGCGGGACGCGCATGGGTGCAAAAATGCCTAAGCAGTTTTTAAATATATGCTCGCGCCCCGTTATTATAAGAAGCGCGGACGCATTTGTTTCTTCGGGTCTGTGCGAGTCGATTATAATTACGGTTCCCGCAGAGTTTAAGGAATATACGCGTTCGCTTGTAAACGAATATCTTCCCGAATGCAAAATCGACGTTGTATCGGGAGGGCAAAACAGAAACTCCTCGCTTCTGAACGCTCTCGAATTTATAAAGCTGAATAAGCCGTACGACGAAGCTGCTGTTGTCCTTACTCACGATGCGGTTCGCCCGTTTATAAATAAAAGGATAATTGCGGATAATATAAAAGCCGTACGCGAATTCGGCGGGTGCAATACGGTTGTAAAATGCGTTGATACCGTTCTTGTCAGCGAGGACGGGAGGTTTATTTCGTCCGTTCCCGAGCGAAAGAAGCTTTATAACGCGCAGACTCCGCAGAGCTTTAATTTTACGGAGCTTCTTAATATATATGAGAAGATGACCGACGACGAAAAGGAAAACATGACCGACGCGTGTTCCGTTTTTCTGAAATACGGTAAAAAAGTCGCGCTCGTCGACGGGGATCAGAATAATATTAAAATAACTTATAAAAGCGACATCGGCAGAGCCGAACAGATAATTTTAAATAATTCGGAGGATTGACGGCATGGTAAAGCTTTCCGTTATCATACCCGTTTACAACGGTGAAAAATATATTGAAAAGACGCTTGATTCTCTTGTCGAGCAGACTGTCGAGAATTTTGAAGCTATAATAATCGACGACGGCAGCGACGATAAGACGGGTGAAATTATAAAAAAATACTGTGATGAATACGTTGATTTCTTTTATATAAGCCAGGCTCATTCCGGTGTGTATGCGGCTCGCAACGCGGGAATAAAAAAGGCGAGAGGAGAGTACATTCTTTTTCTCGACTGCGGTGATATGCTTACTTTTGAATCGATTGAAAAACTGCTCGAAAAGGGTGAAGCAGATTCGCTTGATATCGTGCTAGGCAGGCAGTGGCGTTTCGGCGATATCGAGTATAAATACTTTAAGCGCGACGATACGCTCGTTGTTATGAACGACGTTGACAAGCACGAAACGAGTCTTTTATACAGCGGAGTGCTCGGAAACAAAGCCATAAAGAAGAAAATTATCGAATTATATAATGTTTCGTTTGCGGATTTGAGCGCATACGGCGAGTATCTTTTTATAATGCAGTGCGTTATGAACTCGTCTAAAATAGGCGGATGCACGGAGTTTATACTTGAAAAGCATGTGCCGCATCTCACCGACGGATACTCGCGTTTTGAAAAACCGACCATGGAGAATTTTAAGAGCGCGGTATACGTGTGCGATGAAATATACGATATCGCGAACGATTCGATAGAACGTCTGACGGGTGAGCGTACGGACGGAGACGAGGCGTATTTGCAGGCGGTTATGTATCACAGCTACGCGCTGATGACAGAAAATTTTTACAGGCGTTTCTGGTTTGCCGACGAGGAAGTTTTAGAGAATATGCGCGAGGAATTCAAGCGTATGTCCGCGAGAATCAAAAAGGAGAAGTTTGAACAGCTCGTAAAGGATAATCCCGATTTAAGACTGCCTTATATATATGTAAGCAAGGACGAGGCTGTCGGCGAGAGTCTTATTTCCGTTATGTTCGACGTTTCCGGCGAGCACATGACGGACGTTATAAAATCAGTATATCTTCAGAATTATCCGTTCTTTGAGGTTTTTATAAGACGTTCGGATTTTGAGAGCGGATATTTCCCCGAAGAGCTTAAAAATATGAAGAATCTTACAGTCATCGATGAAAAAGATTTCTTCCGTTCCGCCCGTGCAAAGTCGCACGGAAAATACGTTCTGACTTTAAGAGGAAAGGACGTTATAGATTACAGAGTATTCTCGTCTCTTGCAGTCAGCAAGATTCCCGCGTCGTTTATTCAATATGAATTTGCAGCCAGAAGAAGAACCCTGCAGGCGAGAAAGTCGCTTAAAGACAGGGGACTTAATATTAAGGACAAATAAGAACCGCAGACAAAAAAATCACCGCAAGGCTTTAATACCCTGCGGTGTTTTGTTATCGGTAACAATATTTAAATTCTTAACTTCTTAACGCCTCTCGACAGTGTCGAATGTTCGCCTGAGTCCTTATTGTAAAGAACGACCATTGCGACGACCACAAGAAGAATTCCGACTGCGGACAGGAGCATAACGCCCATTATCTGCTTTACGCTCATTCCGCCGGAGGATGACTGCGTGTTTTGCGCCTGTGAATTTCCGTTATTCTGAAGATCGGCAACCATGGAATTCGAATTTGAACCTTGCTGTGAATTGCCGTTCTGCGTGCCGTTTGACGCGTTATTACTGTCAAAATCTATACTGGGCGTGATTACGTTAGGTTTTAACGTGCCGGACGACGAAGAATTGCCGTTCGAATTGTTCGAGTTTCCTGAATTTCCCGAACCTGACGGATTGAGAAGTCCTGCCAGCGCGCCCGTTGCGGTTTTGAAGAAATCGGAAATTCCCGATGATGACGAGTTTGAAGTTCCGTTGCCGGACGATGACGCTTTGTACGGGTCAATATTAAGTATGGAGGAAAGCGGTGCAAGCTTTTTGCCTGATTGTCCGTATGATTCGGGGGTCAGAAGATCGGCAAGCGCTATCTGTCCGTACGTGGTAAGATGCGCACCGTCGAGCGTCAGCTGATCCATAAGTTTTGTAGGATCGGACTTGTCTCGCATCGGGTCGGCGTTTATATATCCGTCGTAATATGTTGACGAAGCCTTGACAATCCAGTTGTTTATCTGATTGATCATGTCCTCGCCGGTCTGTGACCATTCAAGGTCGGCGTCCGTAGACATGAAATAGTCGCGGGTATAGCCTTTATACGGCGTTCTTGTTACAATATATATTTTTTTGCCGACCTGCTTCGCTTCGCTCGCGATGGTCTTGTATCCGTTTATTATATCGTCGACGGAGGCATACGGCGCAATGTCTTTCATACTTTTTGTCATGGGATGAAGAATATCGTTAAGTCCCTCTTTGACAATGATGTATTTACAGCCCGCCTGATTCAGCGCGTCCTTTTCGAACCGTGACAAAAGCGAATATCCGTAGAGGTTTCCGAGCGCGCTGGCTCCGTCGTAAAGTACGCGGTTTCCGATTATTGACTCGTTGAGAACGCCGACGTTTGTAATACCGTTCTTGATAAGCTTCGTAGCAAGGAACAGATATGTGTCGTTTGTGACTGTCGAGTCTCCGATTATAACGACCGAATATGCGTCGTCCGTACGTTTAACGTCAAGATTTATAAGAAAAGGAATAGTGTGATAAGTGATAGTACCCGAAGTAAGGTCGAGTTTTGTTGCAAGAGACGAAAGATTCTTCTTATGCGTTTTATTGCCGAAGCCGAGAGCCGTATACGATACTCCGCCGGAAAGTCCCGAGGTCATTAAATTGGTTGAATTTTCGTAATACGTGCTTATGCTGATCTTTTTAAGAGCCTCTACGGAGAATTCTATCTCGTCCGAATAAATCTCACTGCCGGGGAGAATGTTTGCGTATTTCGAACCGTTGTTGAACGTAACCTGCTTTAACGTAGAGGTGTCTATCTCGTCGTCGGTTTTTCCCGTTACGGCAATGGTGGTTTCGTTTATATAAACCGTATCGTTTCCGTAGATGTTAGAGAATTTAAGACGGATGGAATTACCGCTCAGCGTCGGGGTAATGGTCGATCTGACGGTAGTTCTCGCGGAGAGATAGTCGGTATAGTTTCCGTTGATTATCTGAATTCCGCTTTTTATCGGAGCGGTACTCCACGAGCCTACCCATTTGCCCGACGAAGCCTCGGATATGAGAGCCGTTCCGGGAATCATTGCGGCGAGCATAATTACGGTTGTAATAACGCAAATCAGTTTTGAAAATCTTTTCATTTTGTGTTACCTCGATAATTAAAAAGTTCTTATAACTAATAATTAAAATAAAATGTAAATCCGCATAATATATAATACCATATATAAATCCGATTCGTCAATAAATTTTAAGAAAAATTGTACGTAAATTTGTACGGTTTTTTAACATCCGTGCGGTCATTTATCCTTTTCGCCCGGATTTACGATTATTATAATATCGCTCGATTTATTCTTTGACGCGGTGAGAATATAGCGGATGTTCGAATAGAATTTACCCGTGTCGACGGCTATATAGTAGTCGCCCGCTTCGAGAGAAATTGAATCCGTCTCGGTTTTTGATGTGTTCCAGTTAGATGTAAACGACGTTATCTCTTTTTCATCCTCGCCGTAAAGGGTAATGACCCAGCCCTCGCGGTTCTCGCCCAGAGGCGTATGCGCGAACGAAAGCTTAATGTCGCTCTTTTCGTTAACCGTAAATCTGAAAACGTCGCGGTCGAAGTCAACGCCGTTTTCGAGCATGGTTCCGTTTACGCTCGTGTCAAGAGCTATCATGTTTGCAGAGTCGAACGTGTCGTTGGGTTCTGCCTCCCACGCGCCGTCGGAGTCGGAGGTTATGAGCAGGGCGTACGTAGACGCGGAGAGATTGAGTCCGTCTGCGTCAACGCATACGTAGTAATCGCCGGAAGACAGTCCGATAAACGGCGACTGGACGACCTGATCCGTCCACTTTGAAACGGCGGAGTATATCAGCTTCATATCGGACGAATACATTTTTATATTCCATCCGTTTCTGTCCCTGCCCTGATCGGCGTGCAGAAAATCGAGCATAATGCTCGCACCCTCTGTAACCGTAAATTTAAACCAGTCCTTGTCGGGAGCGGAGCTTCTCGGCGTTATGTTGCCGTAAACTTCCTTGCCGAGCGTGATAATGTCGGCGGTCTCTTTTGTGTCGTTAAGCTCGCTTTCGAAATCGTTATCCTCCGTAAATCTTACGGACATTACATATTCCGTTTCGCAGAAAATGTGCGAGTCGATTTTTATAAAATAAAACCCCGGGGTCAGTGCGATGTTTCCGCTCGAAATTATAATATCCGTAAACGACGAACGCGCGAAATAGTATTCGTTTCCGTACGAATCGTATATGTAAATTCTGTACGCGACCTGATCGATCTTCATGTCGTTGTGTGCGAGGGCGAAGCTTATATATCCTTTTTTTGTAATTTCGAACATATAGCAGTCCGTGTCGAGTCCGTTTGACAGCTGAGCGCAGCTGCCCGTAACGCTTCTGTTGAGAGCAAGCTCGTTATATCGCGTAATTGAGGAGTTGTTTTCACATTCATACTTGTCCGACTGCGTAAAATTCATGGTAAGGTCGTAGTCGCTTACCGAAAACGATGATTCGCACAAAACGTATATTCTGTAATTTCCGGGGTAAACGCCCGTCGGAAGGCTCGTCTGCGTGTTCGATTCAGAGGACGTGTAAACGCTGTAAAGCTCACGGTACTGTTTTTCATCGGAATTTCCGTCGGGGCAAAACTCCTGATAAAGCGAGATCCGAAGCTTGGCGGATGTCGGTTTTTTCTGATAAAAGGTGTAAGACACCGCTCCGCGCCTGCCGAGCGTGAACGAATAAATATTTTCGCCTGCCGAATTCGAGAGCGAGTCGTGTATGGTCGTACCGCTCGTGATGTTCATAAAACGCTGAATTGCGGACGGGTCGGTTCTCGGTCTTACGTCGCCTGCGGTATTGTCTGCGAGCGCAGGCGAGCCGGTATTGATAACGGGACCGACGGAGTTTTCGTCCCTGCCGTCGGGTACGCTCTCGGGTTCGGCGGCGGAAGAAGATATTTGTTTTACGTCCGCAGAATTCAGAAATGCGCCGTTATCGGAAGCTGCCGTGCTCTTTTCGGATGAAACGTTGATCCCCGACACTATGACAGCGGACAGCGTAAGCATCGCAATTAAAGAGGCGATATGTTTTTTTATATAAAACATTTAAAATCCACCTTGCATATTACTTGATTTTATTTTATCATATAGTAAAGATACATTCAAGAACTATTTATATACAAATATATTAAACCGATTTGAAATAAAATTACAAATATATTTGACCTAATTCTTGCATTGGTATTGAAAAACCGTTGAAAATAGTATAAAATGTATAAACGGATTGATTTAAAATTCTTTTTATTCAATTATTTTTGGAGGAAATGTATGAATTATTCTATTTCTGCCGATAAGGCAAAAGAGCTTATCGAAAATAAGCTTTCGCATTTTTTCGGCGTAACCCCCGAGAACGCGGCGTATGACCACTACTACCGCAGCGTCGTTATGATTCTCAACGAGCTGATGGGACAGGGCAGAGCCGAATTTACAAAGAGAGGCGACGAGTCAAATTCCAAGAGAGTGTACTATCTTTCAATGGAGTTTTTGATGGGACGCTCGCTTAAAAACAATCTTTATAATCTCAATCTGCTTGATACCTTTACGAAGGCTCTTAAAAGCTATGATATAAGTATTGAAAAAATATTTGACTGCGAACCCGATGCGGGTCTCGGCAACGGCGGACTCGGCAGGCTTGCGGCATGCTATCTTGACGGACTTGCGACGCAGTGCTATCCCGCGAGAGGATATTCGATTCTTTACGAATACGGAATTTTTAAACAGAAGCTTGTTGACGGCTGGCAGACCGAGCTGCCCGATTTCTGGCTTCCCGGCGGCGAGGTTTGGCTTACTCCCAGAGAGGAGAGTGCGGTCGACGTCCTTTTTGAAGGAACTGTAAGAGACACGTGGGATGAACGCTATCACCATGTCGAGCTTGAAAACTACACGGCGATAAAAGCCGTTCCTTACGATATGTTCGTCTCCGGAAAGGACGGAAAGGGAATAAGCGTATTGAGACTTTGGAGCGCGAAGGCTCCCGGACTCGATATGGCTCTGTTTAACCAGGGCGACTATATGCGTGCCATGGAGAGAAACGCTATGGCGGAGGTCATCAGCAAGGTTCTCTATCCTGCCGACAATCACCCCGAGGGCAAGAGCTTAAGATTAAGACAGCAGTATTTCCTTGTTTCCGCTTCTATTCAGGATATTATCAGACATCATTTGAGAACGTACGACACCGTTGACAATCTTCCCGATAAGGTTGCGATTCATATAAACGATACTCACCCGACTCTTGCGATTCCCGAGCTTATGAGAATACTTCTCGACGAATGCGGTTACGGCTGGGACGACGCATGGAAGATAGTTACGAACACCGTAGCGTATACGAACCATACCGTCATGAAAGAGGCTCTCGAGTGCTGGGGTGAGGATCTTGTCAAGAGACTTATCCCAAGAGTTTACGAGATTATCAAGGAGATCGACAACAGATTCAGATATTACGTATGGTGTGCTACGGGCGACGCGGATTATGTCGAGAGAACGGCGATTATTTCAAACGGAGTCGTCAGAATGGCTAACCTCTGTGTTGCTTCCTGCCACAGCGTAAACGGTGTTTCCGCGCTTCACAGTCAGATATTAAAGGACACTGTATTCAACGATTTCTACCGCCTGACTCCCGATAAATTCAAAAATGTTACAAACGGTATTGCCCACAGACGCTGGCTCTGTCAGTCAAACCCCGAGCTTACTTCTTATCTTACAAAGCTTATCGGCGACGGATTTGTTCTCCATGCCGACGAGCTTGAAAAGCTTAAAAAGTATAAGGACGACGCTAAGGTTCTCTCTCAGCTTGACAAAATCAAGAAGAACAACAAGAAGCGTTTTGCATGTCATATCAAAAAAACTATGGGAATAGAGCTTGACCCCGATTCGATTTTCGACGTACAGGTAAAGCGTCTGCACGAGTACAAGAGACAGCATCTCAATGCACTCAATATCGTTGCAAAGTACCTTGAAATAAAAGAAAATCCCGGTGCAAATCATACGAAGCATACGTATATATTCGGTGCAAAAGCGGCTCCCGGATATTTTGTCGCAAAGAAAATAATCAGCTTTATCTGCGCTCTTGCCGACATGATAAACAACGACCCCGACGTCAATAAGTATATGAAGGTTGTTTATGTCGAGGATTACTGCGTAACGGCGGCGGAGAGACTTATGCCCGCGGCCGATATTTCCGAGCAGATTTCCCTTGCCGGAACCGAAGCGAGCGGTACGGGCAACATGAAGTTAATGATAAACGGAGCCGTAACGCTCGGAACAATGGACGGCGCGAACGTCGAAATTCACAACGCAGTGGGCAATGACAACATTATTATATTCGGTATGAATACGAAAGAGGTAAACGAGCTTTCGCACAGCGGCTACAATCCTCATGCGTATTACGATAACAATCCCGAGCTGAGAAAGGTTATCGACTTTATAAACAACGTCGGAATAAACGGACAGAAATTCCCCGAGATAGGTTCGACGATTCTTTATCACGACCCGTATATGGTTCTTGCGGATTTTGCCGATTACAGACTTGCTCAAAGACGTGCCGAGCAGATGTACGCTGACCGCAAGGCGTGGAATAAGATGTCTCTTATGAATATCGCAGGTGCGGGAATTTTCGCCGCCGACAGAGCGGTCAATGATTATGCGAGAGATATCTGGCATACGAAGCCGGCAAAGTAATTTAATATTTTAATAAACTGAAAAGGAGGCGGGAACATGGCGTTTGTTGCATATAATTCGAGAGATTTAAGACATAAATCCGTATTCGGAAGCTCGGCTTCGGGCGAAAAAATATGGTTTTGTGTCCTAATGCCGAGGGATATGGGCGTATCCGCCGTGTATCTCGTCACTTCAAAGGACGGCGGGGAGAATAATTGGATTCGCCTTGACTGGAAAAGCACCGACGGCATAACCGAATGGTGGGGCGTTGAATATTCGTTCGACGAGAGCGGACTGTTCTTCTATCATTTCGAATTTGACGCGCCGTACGGCAGGGGCAAAATATTTTTGAATTCGGCGGGGATGGGCGAGTTTTCGGATTCCGGCAGACGCTGGCAGCAGACTGTTTATTCTCCCGATTTCAAAACGCCGGATAAATTTAAGGGCGGAGTCATGTATCAGATTTTTCCCGACAGATTTTATTATTCGGGTAAATCGAAGAAAAACGTGCCCCCGGACAGAAAAATTCACAAAAGCTGGTCGGACGGCGTTAAATGGCGGTGCGGCTCGGACGGAAAGTACAGAAACGACGACTATTTCTGCGGTGACCTTAACGGAATAAAAGAAAAGCTTGATTATTTAAAGGATATGGGCGTTACGTGCCTGTATTTGAACCCGATATTCGAGGCGCATTCGAACCACCGTTATAACACCGCCGACTATATGAATATCGACCCGCTTTTGGGTACGAATCCCGATTTTGTTTCGCTTTGCAAAGAGGCCGAAAAACACGGCATTTCGATAATTCTCGACGGCGTGTTCAGTCACACGGGCGACGACAGTATTTATTTTAACAAGGAAAACAGATACGATTCCGTCGGCGCGTATAATTCGCAGTTGAGCGTTTATTATCCGTGGTACACGTTCGAGCATTGGAATGATAAATATAAATCATGGTGGGGCTTTACGACTCTGCCGGAGACGAACGAAACAGACGAGAGTTACTGCGAATTCATAACGGGCAAAAACGGCGTTGTCCGAAATTGGCTCAGGGCGGGAGCATCCGGGTTCAGACTCGACGTTGCGGACGAGCTTCCCGATTCATTTATAGAAAAAATCCGTTCCGCTCTTAAAGCAGAAAAGCCGGACGCGCTTTTGATAGGAGAGGTCTGGGAGGACGCGAGCAATAAATTTTCCATGGGTACACGGCGCAGATATCTTGCGGGGAACGAACTTGATTCCGTTATGAATTACCCGTTCAGGGACGCGGTTATTTCGTTTATGCTTGATTCGATTGCCGAGAATTTTAATGAGAAAATTCTGACCGTCGTTGAAAATTATCCTCCGCAGACGCTCGACGTTTTGATGAATTCGCTCGGAACCCATGACACGGAGCGCATATTTTCGGTTCTCGGCGGAATAAACGCCGAAAACAGGGACAGGGAGTGGCAGTCGACAGCATGCCTTGACGAAAAGCAGAGGGAATCCGCGCTGCGTAAGATTAAATGCGCCGCCGTTCTGCAGTTTACATTGCCCGGAATTCCGTGCGTTTATTACGGAGATGAAATTCCGCTTGAAGGCTGTAAAGACCCTTTCAACAGATCGGCTTTTAAATGGAAAGAAAATAAACTATTATATAATACGTATAAGAAGCTTGCAGAAATCCGCAGAGAGCATGAAAGTCTCGCCCGCGGAAAATTCGTAAGCATTTCGGCAATGCTCGGGTGCGTCGCATACGCAAGAGAGTGCGAAAACGATTCGGTTATGGTTATATGCAACATGAATCCGCACGACATAAATTATTATCTTCCGCCGGAGAGACAGTCATATACGGGACTTTCGGGAGCCGAAATTATCAATAATTCGGTCGCCGTCCGTGCGGAATCTGCCGTGATTCTTTCCCGTAAAAGCGGAAACGGTAAAAAAACGTAAAAATTTTTTAAAAGCTCTTGACCTTGCAGTTGAAATATGGTATAGTATTCATACCTCTTTGAGGGTTTATTTTTTATGCGCTTTTTTGCGTACATATCTTTACCCTCAAATTATAAGAGGGAGGCTAACATTAATTGGAGGTGCCGTTATGAGAGTTAAGATCACTCTTGCATGCACGGAGTGCAAGCAGCGCAATTACAACACGATGAAGAACAAGAAGAATTCACCCGACAGATTAGAGATGAACAAATACTGCAGATTCTGCAGAAAGCATACTCTTCACAGAGAAAGCAAGTAAACGTTCGCTCACTATCGAACCAACTTATGAAAGGATGGGTTCTTAATGGCAGATGAAAACAAAAAGGCTCAGAAAAAGGCCGAAAAAGAACTTGAAAAGGCTAAGAAAGAACGCATAAAGCAGTCCAAGCCTAAAAAAGAGGGCAACGTTTTCACGCGTATGTGGGCGGCTATAAAGAAATTCTTTAAGGGCTTTACGGGTACCTGCAAAAAGGTTATCTGGCCCGACAGAAAGACCGTTCTTAAAAACTCGGCGATCGTTTTCGTATGTATTGCCGTTCTTGCGGTTATTATCGGTTTGCTTGACTGGGGACTGATGGGTTCCGTACGTCTTGCCGAAAAAGGCATTGAGAATGCTAAGACTTCTCACAGCGAGGAAGCGTCAACGAATGCCGATTCGGCTAACTCGATTACCGTCGATACCAGCGGAGAAAAAACCTCGCAGGCAGACGCAGGTTAACAGTTTTTAATTTTAATTGCATGATACGGAGGAAATACAATGTCGGATGACGTAAAATGGTTTGTGGTGCACACTTATTCCGGATATGAGAATAAGGTTGCTACCGATATCGAAAAAGTAGTTGAAAACCGTAAAATGCAGGATGAGGTCCTTGAAGTAAAGATTCCCACCGAGACCGTTGTTGAAAAGGTAACAAAAACCCGCAAGGTCAAAAATGAGGACGGATTCGAAGTCGAGGAACCGTATACCGAGGACAGGGAAGTCGTACGCAAGCTTTACCCGAGCTATGTATTTGTTAAGGTAAGCGTTTACTATGACACTAAGTCCGGCGAGCTTAAAATGACGGACGAGACATGGTATCTTATCCGTAATACGAGAGGCGTTACGGGCTTCGTAGGGCCCGAGGGCAAACCCACGCCCCTTACCGAGAAGGAAGTTTACTCTATGGGCGTTGAGAAACGCACGGTTGAAGTTAATTTCAGCGTCGGCGATCTCGTTTCGGTTATCGGCGGTCCTTTCGACAGCTTCCAGGGTACTGTCGATAAGATTGACGTTGACAATGATCTTGTCCGCGTCATAATTTCAATGATGGGACGTGAAACTCCTATCGAATTAGGTCTTGATCAGGTTGAACCCGCTCTTGACTGATAATTTACTTATTAATTAATGGTAATTCGCGGTATTTTCCGCTTGTTACAGGGCTTAGGCTCTGTGGGAGGGTCGGCTTTTACCGATCCGCCACTACCACATTTTTTTTGGAGGTGCAGACATGGCACAGAAAGTAACAGGCTATATTAAGCTTCAGATTCCTGCCGGTAAAGCAACACCGGCTCCCCCCGTAGGTCCCGCTTTAGGACAGCACGGCGTTAACATTATGGCGTTCACCAAGGAATTCAATGAGCGTACAAAGAATGATATCGGACTCATCATTCCCGTAATCATCACGGTTTATGCAGACCGTACATTCTCTTTTGTAACAAAGACTCCGCCCGCAGCGGTTCTTATTAAGAAGGCTTGCGGTATTGAGAGCGGCTCAGGCGTCCCCAACAAGACTAAAGTCGCAACTATCACCTCGGAGCAGATCAGAAAGATCGCAGAAACCAAGATGCCCGACCTTAACGCGGCAAGTATCGAGACTGCTATGAGCATGATCGCCGGTACGGCTCGCAGCATGGGCGTTGTCGTTGCTGATTGATGCTCCCGTGTGGGAGGACAAATCCGATTAACCACTTATGGGAGGTAAATAATTATGAAACACGGTAAAAAATACGTTGAGAGCGTTAAGCTCATAGACAAAACAAAACTTTATGAATCCACCGAGGCTATTGAACTCGCTGTTAAAACCGCAACTGCTAAGTTTGACGAGACCGTCGAGGTTCACGTTCGTCTGGGCGTTGACTCACGTCACGCAGATCAGCAGGTCAGAGGCGCAGTCGTTCTTCCGAACGGAACCGGTAAAAAGGTTCGCGTTGCCGTATTCGCCAAGGGCGCAGAGGCTGACGCAGCTGTTGCCGCAGGCGCAGAGGTTGTCGGTGCCGAGGATCTCGTTGCGAGAGTTCAGAACGAGGGCTTTATGGATTTCGACGTCGCTATTGCGGCTCCCAACATGATGGGTCTTGTAGGTCGTTTAGGTAAGGTGCTCGGTCCCCGCGGACTTATGCCCTCGCCCAAAGCAGGAACAGTAACCCCCGATGTTGCTAAGGCTGTTAACGACGCTAAGGCAGGTAAGATCGAGTATCGTCTCGATAAGACCAACATCATTCACTGCCCCATCGGCAAGGCTTCGTTCGGCGCAGAGAAGCTCAATGAGAACTACAACACTCTCATGGACGCTATTCTCAAGGCTAAGCCCGCCGCAGCAAAGGGTCAGTATATCCGTTCCTGCGTTCTGGCTACCACTATGGGCCCCGGAATCAGAATCAACCCCAACAAGGTTATTGCCGCTGCCGAATAATCGGTATTTAACCTATTGACAAGTATCATTTTATATGATATAATAATTAAGCTGTTCTAAAGACAGTAGGTGCGTTTATTCGCATAAGTTTTATCGCCTACCGAGGAATGGATACATTATTCAGTGAATTTGTATGCCTTTCTGCGGTGACGCAGAGAGGCTTTTCATTTATAACCTGAACAGCACATTTACTTATTAGGGCAGGTGAAATCAATGGCAAGCGCAAGCATTTTAGAGGCAAAGAAACAGCAGGTAGCCGCTATCAGCGAGAGACTTAACGGTGCAGTTGCAGGCGTTATCGTTGACTATAAGGGCACTTCTGTTGCTGATGATACCGCGCTTCGCGCAGAGCTGAGAAAAGCAGGCGTTGACTACTCCGTAGTTAAGAATACTCTTCTCAACATCGCTATCAAGGGTACCGAGCTTGAGGAGCTTTCAGGAGTTCTTGAGGGCACTACGGCTCTTGCTACCAGCGCAGAGGATCACGTTGCTTCGGCTCGTATTCTTTCAGAGTTTGCAGACAAGCATGATAATTTCTCTATCAAGGGCGGATTCCTTGACGGAAAAGTAATCTCGCTTGAGACTATCAACGGTCTTGCAAAGCTTCCCTCCAAGGAAGTTCTTCTTGCTACCGTTGCATGCGCATTCCAGGCTCCCATGGCTTCGTTCGCAAGAGCGATCAAGGCAGTTGCGGAGAAGGACGGCGAAGCTGAATCGGCAGACGCTCCCGCAGAGGAGGCGGCTCCCGCTGAGGAAGCACCCGCGGCAGAATAATTTTGCCGATTATTTAATTTAGAATTTTAACTTTATAATTTGGAGGTTCATTAACATGGCATCAGAGAAAGTAACCCAGATCGTAGACCTCGTAGCTGAGCTTTCAGTTCTCGAGCTTGCAGATCTTGTTAAAGAAGTAGAAGACAGATTCGGCGTTTCGGCAGCTGCTCCCGTAGCTGTTGCAGCCGGCCCCGTTGCAGCCGCAGCTGAGGAAGAGAAGACTGAGTTTGACGTTGTTCTTGCAGGCTTCGACGCTGCCGCTAAGATTAAGGTAATCAAGGTTGTTCGTGAGATCACCGGTCTCGGACTTGCAGACGCTAAGGCTGCTGTCGAGGGCGCACCCAAGACCCTTAAAGAGGCTGTATCAAAGGACGAGGCTGAGGAACTCAAGAAGAAGCTTGAGGAAGCCGGCGCAAAGGTTGAGCTTAAGTAATCAACCCCTGCTTACAGCAAAAATAAGTAATGCGAGAACCGCTCGAAAGAGCGGTTCTTTAGCTTGTCGAAAAAGTAGTTTTCGACAAGCTGTGAGACTGTCGAGAATGTGCCTG
>OJAW01000157.1_pt1 | contig 53954 bp, 48 predicted proteins | sample 1589151 | NCBI WGS metagenome assembly OJAW01 (sample SAMN03283290) | human gut metagenome | biome: human-associated habitat; material: feces | host: Homo sapiens | place: Peru | collected 2012
ATAGGTATTAAGAGTACTTGTTCAATTGAAGGGTATGGTAATATCCTTCTAAATATAACAAATATATCTAGTGCTTTTACTACTGGTGATAGTAAAGGAGCACTTAAGTATACAGTACTAAAAAATACTAGTACTATAACAGACCCTACACAAATAAGTACTACATCTTTGCTTAATCAATCATTTGATATAGAAAAGAAAGGTAGTATAGATACTAGTGGTACATTAAAATTACTTACAAAACAATTATCTAATACAGAACTATATAAATATATAATAGTAATATATGTAGATAATAATCTAGCAGGTAATGATGTTACTTCAGCAACCTTTCAAGGTAATATAAGTGCAGATGCTGTTCAAGGTAAATTAGATTTAGCTAAAGAGACTTTAAATCATTTAAATAGTTTAAATAGCACAATAACACTTGCAAGTGGAACACCTGATTTTACTACAGTAAGTGGAAGTAATGGTGTTAAATATAATTCAAACGGAGATGAGGAGGCTACTGGAGTAGGTGATGGAACCAAAGGAATATATGCTACTCAAGATGATTTAGGTACTAGTTATTATTTCAGAGGAGCAGTAGATAATAACTATGTAAAGTTTGCAAACTTTTACTGGAGAATAATAAGAATAAATGGAGATGGAAGTATTAGAATGATATATGCAGGTACTAGTGCCCATGCTAATGGAGATACTAATCAAGATTCTAGTATAGGTGATTCAACTTATAATGATAATTATCAAGATAATGGATATGTAGGATATATGTATGGTAATTTTACAACTCCAACTAATTGTAATACTGATAATAGTACTGGTATTACTACTTGTACTGGTGGATCTACTTCTTATGAAGAAGCACATGCAAATATTAATGATAGTAATATTAAAACTTATATTGATAACTGGTATAATGCTAATTTAAAGGATTATGCTTATGCTCTTGAAGATACAATATATTGTAATGATAGGAGTATAACTCCAGTAGATAGTTTAATGGGTATAACTTTAACAGGTACTGGAAAAGGAATAGAAAATACTGCATATTCTAATTTAAAAAGAAATTATATAGATCATACACCTTCATTAAAATGTGCAAATAAGAATGATAGATTTACAGTTAATAAAATAAATGGTAAAGGAAACAGTGCTTTAGATTATCCAGTGGGATTAATAACAGCAGACGAAGTAGCAATGGCTGGAGGGGTAGCTGGTACAGAAAATAGTTCATATTACTTGTATACACCCCAAGGTTATTGGTTGGGATCGCCTAGTTATTCACGTAATGGTTCATGTGAGTTTGCTGTGTATTATCATGGAAGTTTGCGTTTTGAATTTCAATTGTCGAGTGAATTTGACACCCGTCCTGTCATTAGTTTATCTTCTGAAAGTAAGTTACTTGGAAGTGGAACATATAATGATGTTTACACAGTAAGTTAAATAATAAAGCATAGATTATGTCTATGTTTTTTTAATAAATGTTAATATAAAAAAATACTATGATTTATTTCATAGTATTTGGATCTTGATCTGGATTACTTCTTCCATCATCTCTAACACAAGTTCTTACATAAGTTGCTTTACCAGTTCTTACATAACCTGGTTCGTATTCATTTTCTGAATAAATATATTCTGCATTAGACCAGATAGGTGAAGTAGTTTCTTTTGTAGTTTTATAACATGTTTGTCCATCAAGAGTATATCCATAAGGACAATAGTAACCTAAGAATTTACTTTCTTCTTTATAATAACATAAAGTTCCTTTTAAAGTAGCTTTTTCATTTTCACAATAGTATTCATCAGCACTTTTAACTAGCTTGTAGCATTTGGTATTTTCTTTGTTACCTTCTTTATTATAACCTGTTGGACAAGAATATACTTTTTCAGTAGTTGATGTTTTAGCAGGAGTTGTTTTATAACATTTATCTCCAAGTTCTGTATAACCTGTAGGACAATAACTCTTAGAATCAGTTATTAAATCTGTTTCTTTATAACATGTATTACCCTCTTGGATATATCCACTTGGACAATATTTTTCAGTATTATATTTTAATTCTGTTTTCTTATAACAAGTATTACCACTTTGAGTATATCCATAAGGACAATATTTAGTAGTTGATGTACTTGGACTTGTAGTTTTATAACAAGTATTACCACTTTGAGTATATCCAGATGGACAACTATATGTAGTGTTTCCTCCAGAAGGACTAGTATAATGATAACATTTACCATTTTGTAGTGTTCCAGAAGAACATTTATAAGAAACAGTTCTACGATAAATTGCGTAGTTATATGTTGTTATACCCGCAATAGTATTTTTACCCATTAAAACTTTCTTTTCTGTATCTGTTGTATAAGGTGCTTCATAAGTTTTAGTTGAGTATTCTCTTACTGGGTTACCCCATGAACCATAAACTTTACTAGGTTCAGTAGTTTTATAACAAGTATTACCACTTAATGTATAACCTGATGGACAAGTTTTTCCACTTGTTGATGGAATAGGATCTGTATATTTGTAACAAGAATTTCCTTTTTGTTCGTATCCATAAGGACAAGTTATTTCTGTATCAGTAATAATATCTGTATATTTATAACAAGCATTATTTTTCTTTTCATATCCAGCAGGGCAATATCCTTCAGAAGTAGAAATTATGTCAGTATATTTACGACATTTATTACCTTCTTTAACATATCCTGTAGGACAATAATCTTTTGTATTTGTAATTTTTTGAGTGTATTCGTAGCAATAATCTCCTTGAAGTGTACCTTTTTCACAATATTTAGTTGATACACCACCATTTACGATGTAATCAGTATAAACTTTATGATAACCACCATCATTTTTCTTAGCATCTACAACTTTAACTTGTTCTTCAGAATAACTTTCATTAGCTTGTCTATAATCACCAGTTTCTTTTTCACATACATTACCATTTAATCTGTAACCAGTAGGGCAAGTAATAGTTTGTTTTACATGTTCATAAGTATATTTAATAGTACATACTGTAGGTATTTCATAAATTGTACATGTTGTAGTAGATGTACATTCACAAGATGATTTAATATTATCTTTATAATTATTAGAACTATTATCTACTTCAGTAGTTTTACCACTATCATCTTTGATAACTGATTTAATAGATATTTTTTCAATAATATTATCTGAAGTATCTCCACAAACTAAATTACTTTTTACTTTATATTCGTTATCAGCACTTCTTGTAGCGGAAATATATGATAAATCGCCATCACATTTAGTTTTACCATATTTCATTTCTTTTAAAATATCTTTTTCCACTAACTCATCAAGATAAATAATTGTTGTATCTCCAATAGAGGAAGGTAATTTATCCTCAAAATATTTTTTTGCGGTTTCTTGCATTTTTGTAAGATTATCTTTAAATTCACTTATGTTATTTGTAGTACCATTGTTTTTTGAAATTAACCAAAATACAATAACTACGATAGCAAAAAATGCAATTATACCAAGAAGTACATTTAATATTTTTCCACTTTTATTATTTTTCATATAAACCTCCTTATCTTGATAGCCCTTTATCTATCATAACTTCATCAGCATAAATTGAATACATTGAATAATCTGGATTTCCAATAGTTAAATGATGAATTAATTCTTCGATACAGATATAACCATATGTTCCATCAATTTCATCACCAGTATAACCATTTGGAACTGTATTATTATCTCTCATTTCACCATAAGTTGGTCCCCATCCATGATTTGTTGTAAGAGCAAGTGATGCGTTCATATTTTCATTAAACATTCCAAGCATCAAATAATATTGACTAATTGGACTTTCTGGAGTAAGAGAGAATGATTCAAATTTTCTTGCTGTCATTTCATTAAATAGTTTAGCGTATAAAACCTTATTTTCTTCATTAGCATCATTTAATTTTTTAGCACATAATTCGTATAACTTATAAATGTTATAACCTTTTTCCTCCTTTAGGGAAGAGAAGTTTTCTAATTTTAATTCGTTATTTGTAATACAAGCAAGCATTTCTTTTAAAGTATCCTCGGAAACAAAGATATCATTTTCTTCGTTTAATACTACAACATTATCTGTTCCTACTAAAGTAGTAAGTTTTCCTAAATCAGTATTTGCTTTGTAAAGCTGTTCACGTGATGCAAAGACACTTTTATTTTCTAAAGAGTCAAAGTTTGCAAGTTTTAAAGCTGTTATTATTTCCTCAACTGTTAAAGTATTTCCTGGAGTATTTGCTAGTTTTTCAGCATAAGTATATAATGCGTCTTCATCATTAATATCAATATTTGCTAAATCTAGTTTTGTTTCTTCTTCAATAGGTTCTGCTTCAATGGTATCCGAAGGCTCTTCAATAGTAATTTCTTCTTCAATATCTGCAGATGGTTTTTCCTCAATTACAGTTTCTTGAGTTTCTTTAGGTTCATCTTTAGTTAAACCATTAATTTGATTTTTAAGTTTACTATTTTCTTTTGCAAGAGAAAATATGATAGCAAGTGCAGCAATAGTGCAAGATGCTCCAGCTATAATACCTAAAGTCTTTTTCTTTTTCTTTTCATCAACTTCTTCATAGTCAACATCAATTACGTCAGTTGGTTCACTATTATTTACTTCTTTTTTAGGTTCAGTAACTTCTTTACTTTCAGCTTTTTTAAGTTGAGTATATAAAGCAAGACCTACATTTTCACTATAAACTTTACTATCTACAGTTCTAAGTTTATAATATAATGAACTATAAAGTGATGCATAATTTTCAAATAACTTAGTGTCATCTTCTTTTGCATTTTCCACTATATTATAATGTTTTTCTGTTGCATGTAAAAGTTCTTTAAATCCTTTCTTATTTTTTTCACTTATATTCATGTCTAATATTTCCTCAATTTTATTTTGACATGCTTTTATAAGTACTAGTATATCACATTTCTTCATAACCAAAACCCTCCTTTTTTTGATTAATTGTTTGCTATTCTACCACTAAATGGGAAAAATGTCAATAAAATCATGCACGTAAATAAACCGTAAAATATGTAAAAATAATTGTCCAATTATATAAATCAAAAATTTTAAAAAATTTAACAAAAAAAGGAGGAAATTAGGAATTTTCCGGTAATAAATATATATAGAGGGAGTAAATTAATTTTTTAATAAATTAATAGTTTTTTACACAATGAAAAATAGCAAAAATTACAGAAATATTACAAAAAGTTTTATGAAAAAATCTACACCTAATTCACATAAGATAAAAGATGCAGAATATTTTGAAGATGCAAAGGGAAATAAATATTATGTAGATGGAAAAAATGTTGTTCTTGATTACTCGGAAAGTGAAAAAAATGTGGCTAACTGGTTAAAAGAAACTTTTGGTGGAGAAATATATATGCTACCTCGAATTAATATTCCCGAAGGTATTCAAACAGCGGATTATCTTTTTCGTGGTGAAAAATGGGATTTAAAAGAAATAAAATCCACTGGTAAAAATGTACTTGATAATAGAGTTAATGGTTTAAAAAAACAAGCAAATAATTTTATTTTTGATATAAGTAATACGACTATATCTATTAAAGAAATAAAAAATCAAATAGATAAATTATATGAATCACCAAATAGAAAATGGATTAATAAAATTATGCTAATTAAAAATCAAAAGTTAATATGTATTTATATTAGAAAAAAAGATTGACCATCAGCCAAAAAGGGCCAATGACCAATCTCAAATGTATCCACAAATACATTCTACTATATAATATACGAAATGTCAACAAAATTATACATGTAAACGAAACACAAAGAAACTAAAAATTTTTGTTAAATTGTAATAAACAAAATTAATATCTTTCTTGTTTATTGATTTTTATTGTGGTAATATATTTGACATAAGGAAAGGTATATATGGAGTATAACAATATACATATTGATGATAAAAAATTGGATGCAAAAGTTTTGAAGGAATACCTATATGCTTTAGATAAAGTTTTAGAAAAATACCCTAAATTAATAAATAGAATGGATTTTATAGGAAATTTTGCAGATTCATTTAAATTAACTGAAAAAATAACAGAATACGAATATAATTCAAAAACAAAATATACTTTTTGGCAAAAATTTGATTTTTATATGACTTCTTATGCATTTTCAAGTTTAATAAGGGATCCTGATGCTGACAAAGTAAAATATGTATTATTATGTATTAATGAGAAACTTAATTATGACAAAGTCTATAAATTAATTAATAATTGTTTAAATAAAAATTTGATGTATGCTAGTAATATTGAACAGCTTTTATATCATGAAGTAGGGCATATGTTTTCTGGTCTTTTTAAATTAATAAAAAAGGAAGATTTATTTGGTAGAGTTTTTGAATATATGTGTGTACCTAGTGAAGAATTTTCTTCATACTCACTTTCCTCTTTCGAAGAATTTATTGCTGAACATTTTTCTATGTATCTAATTAATCCTACATTTAATGAACCTACTGAGTTTATCGGTTATATGGTTGATAAATATTATGATATTTATAGCGATACTAATGCTCTTTCTAAAACTAATGATATGCATAATTTAATATTGAAAAAATAGAACCTAGTATAGGTATTATTTATTTTGTATTTTTTTACATAAAAATGCAATTTTTTTTAATTGTAATTAAAGCTAAATTATGGTATCATTTAAAGTAGAGAGTAGGAAGGTTTTATGAAAAGAAAAGGAATGTTATTTGTAATCGGAGCACTTTTGATATGTAGTGTATTTTTATTAACTGGTTATATAGTTCATAATAAGAAAGAAAGTAATTCTAAACCTAATATTTCGCTTAATAAAAATAATAATTTTGATTATAAATTTCTAAAACAAATAGAGGGTAATGATAATACTTTGGTAAGTCCTTTATCCATGGCTTATTTACTATCAATGATTCAAAGTGGTACAAAAGGAAGTACTTTAAATGAACTTAATATTGCTCTTGATAATTATGATTTACAGCCTATGGAAAATATAGATAGTAAAATATCAATGGCAAATAGTATGTGGATTAATAATAGATATAAAAATGATATTAATAATACATTTGCTACAGCTCTTAAAATTAATTATCATAGTGAAGTTTTATATGATGAATTTATAAATGCTGATAATATTAATAAATGGGTTTCAGAAAAAACATATAATATGATTAATGAGTTATTTCCTAGCGATAGTATTAATTCAGCTGATACAATTATGGCTTTAGTAAATGCAATTGGTATTAATTTTAAATGGGATGAAGAGTTTGATTGCAATAAAACATTAATGGGTAATTTTTTAGATAAAAATGTTTATATGATGAATTCTAATGAAAAATATATAGAAAGTGATTACTATACAGGATTTATAAAAGATTATGAAAAACTTTCTGATAATTCGCAATATGAGTTTATTGGGCTTCTTCCTAAAAAAGATATTCAAGATGTAATTAATAATTTATCAAATGATGTAATAAAAAATTCTATTACTGAAAGTGAAGCTAATATTCAAATACCTAGATTTAAATATGAATATAATGTTAATAATTTAAATAGTATTCTTGAAAGTTTAGGAATAAAAGATATGTTTAATAGAGAAAAAGCAAATTTTGGTGGTATTGCTGAAGATATATATGTAAGCTCAATTGTTCAAAAAACATATATAGATTTTATGGAAAGTGGTACTAAAGCTGCGGCTTCTTCCGGAGGGGCATTCGATATAAAGTCCGCTGCTGAAGAAAAAGAAGTTATATTTAATAAACCATTTGTGTATTTAATTAGAAAAAAAGGAAGTAATAATATTTATTTTATAGGCACGGTAAATAGTCCTATAGAATATGATGAGACAAAAGATGTATGTGAAGGGTAGGAAGAGTTATGTTTGGTAAAATACTTTATATAAGTGATAGTATGGCATATGTTCAAAATCTTGCTGGTAGTAATGTTCAAGCAGATTTAATGAATATGCATGTAATATTTGAAAGTAATGGAGAACGTATTTTAGGAGAAATTACTGAAGTTAACAGTAGTGAAATAAAAATTCGTTTTTTAGGTGAATATCAAGGTAATAGATTTTTAAATGGTGTACTTAGAAAACCACTTTTATCTTCGACTATTAGAATAATTAATGGTGAAGAGTTAATGGCTCTAGTAGGAACATATTCAGAAAATAGTTTTGTATTAGGCCAAAGTGCAATTTATAAAAATTTTACTGTATGTCCAAGTATTAATGATTTATTTTCAAATCATTTAGCGATATTTGGTAATACTGGTTCAGGTAAATCTTGTGGTGTTTCAAGAATGGTTCAAAATATATTTTTAAATAAATTTGCAAAAGTAAAAAATGCAAATATGTTTATTTTTGATGCTTATGGTGAATATAAAAATGCTTTTAGTTCAATTAATACAATTGATCCTGAATATAATTATAAATTTATTACCACTAATCCTAAAGAGGCCACTGATGTACCACTTAAAATACCTGTTAATTTATTAAAACTTGATGATTATGCACTACTTCTTCAGGCAAGTAAACATACACAACTTCCAATACTTGAAAGAACTCTAAAGTTATCTAAAATATTTGCTACAGATTCACCCGAATCTAGAAAATATAAAAATCATTTAATTGCTAAAGCTTTACTTGCAGTATTATTCTCATCAGAGACTACTGCTCAAAAGAAAAATGAAATATTTACAATTATAGAAACTTGTCATACACCAGAATTTAATTTTGATACAACTATTCAAGGACTTGGTTATACAAGAAGTTTCTCTGAATGTTTTGAAATTGATTCAAATGGTTATTTTGGTGAAAGTGTTTTAATTACTGAATATATTTTGAAAAATATTAATGATGAAATTGAAAATATTGCTCCAGATGAAAATGCATTTTATTCACTACTAGACTTTTCCAAAGCATTAGAGTTTACTTTAATTTCCGAAGGTTTCTTACATAATGATACTCTTGTTGATGATGCCTCAATATTAAAGGTTAGACTTACTACAATTCTTCATAGTGAAGTTGGTAATTATTTTGATGGAACTAAACATTATACAAATACTGAATTTATTGATGCTTTAAAATCATTTAATGGTAAAAAAGCTCAAATAATTAATATTAATCTCGAGGATGTTGACGATATTTATGCTAAAGTTATTGTAAAAATAATGTGTAAATTCTTATTTGATTATTCTAAGTCTTTAGAGCAAAGAGCAAGTATTCCATTTCATTTATTTTTGGAAGAAGCCCATAGATATATTCAAAAAGATAATGATACATTCTTACTTGGTTATAACATATTTGACCGTATTGCAAAAGAAGGAAGAAAATATGGCGTAATTCTTGATATTATTTCTCAAAGACCAGTAGAAATATCTGATACAGTTATTGCACAATGTTCAAATTTCTTAATCTTTAAAATGACACACCCTCTTGATATTAAATATATTTCAGAAATGCTTCCAAATATTAGTGCAGATATTATTGAAAAACAAAAAACACTTCAACCAGGAACTTGTGTATCATTCGGTAGTGCCTTTAAAATACCAATGATAGTTAAGATGGAAATGCCTAATCCAATGCCTTATTCTTCGAACTGTAATGTTTCCTCTTGCTGGAGATAAAAAAAGTAAATAGAAAAATTAATGTAAAAGAGCAAAAACTTCCTACATTTAATAGGGTTGGTTTTGTTGCTGCTCAATGGGGAGGAGTAAGATATTAATCTTACCTCTTTTTATTTTAGTCATTTTTTTATATAATTATAGTATTATTAAATGGAGGATTTATGGATAATAAGAAAGAATATATAAATAATGAAATTGATACTAAGAAAAGGGAAAAATACTTATTAAAAGTATTTAAGAAGATATCAATCTATGGTTTAGTTATAACATCTATTATACTTGTAGGTAATGGAGTTGATCATTTAATTGAATCTTATTGTTTAATGGGAGCGGATGGTCTATTTATTATAACAAGTGCATGTAGTTCATATATGCTTAATAATACTGAAAAAAAACTTAATGAATTATATGAAAAGAAAATCGAATTAGATAGTGAAAATAATAATAAAACTTTTACTAATGAAAAAATAAATAAAAATGATTTATCATATAATTATGATGAAGATTATACTTTAAATAATGACTTAGGATTTTCTCGTCGAAGAAGATTGAAATAAAATTGTCTCTTGACATAATCACTATATAATGATTTAATTATAGTGAAAGGAGGTAAACTTGCCAACTATTTCTAAATTTTATGGCATTATAATTAGAATGTATTTTCAGCAAAGTGAGCATAATCCATCACATCTACATGCTATTTATAATGACCATGTTGCAGTATTTAATATAGATACTGGTGAAATTATTGAAGGATTTTTACCAGCAAAAGCATCTAAAATGGTTAAAAATTGGTGTTAAATACATAAAGATGAATTATTAGAAATTTGGAATTCGCAACAATATGACGAAATAAAACCATTAGATTAAGATAGGTTAGTAAGAAAGGATTAATATGTTTAATAAGGTTAAAAGTGTAACAGTGCTTGATAATTATAATTTGTTAATAGGGTTTGTATGTGGAAAAAATAAAATATATGATTTAAAACCTTTATTTGAAAAATATGAAAATTTTTGTTTATTAAAGGATATAAGTGTTTTAAAAACTGCTAAAGTTGACATCGGAGGCTACGGTGTAATTTGGGGTGATGAGTTAGACTTATCTTGTAATGAACTATGGGATAATGGTAAAGATTATAAAACTGCTTTTGATAATCTTATGTCTTTTAAAGAGGCAACATATCTTTGGGGATTAAATGAAAGTACCTTAAGAAAAGCAATTGTTTATGGAAAATTAATAAATAATGTTGATGTTTGCAAATTTGGTAAACAATGGATTATAACTATGGAAGCAATGAAAAGAGAGTATGGAGAACCTAAATTCAAAAGAGATTAGTTCTCTTTTTATATTGACACTTATTTTACTGTAAAATAATAATATAATTTTCATAGGTAAATATGCTAAATAAATAAAATGTAATGTAAACTTTTAATGATTATATTTATTTTATATAAATAGTTTGTTATAATTAAGATACCTAGTTGATAGTTTATAGCGTATAAAACCGACTAAAGATAGAAATAAGGGAATCTAATTAGGTTATGGTGTAGAATGCTTATTCATTAAGTACATAAGAATCCTAAAATAACTTATGTGATGCCCACCTGCGAAGAGCGCGGGATTTTATCTAGCATAGACTAATCTTACTGGGTTTTTTAATAGGAGTATGTATGAAAGAAAGATTAATAAATTTGTTTGGAGAAAATAATTTAGAAAAGATAAAAAATGCTCATATTCTTTTAGTGGGAATTGGGGGAGTAGGTTCTTTTTGTTTTGAGACCTTAATTAGATGTGGAGTAGAAAATATTACAGTTATTGATTTTGATACTTATGAAGAAAGCAATTTAAATAGACAGTTATATGCTACACTTGACTCATTAGGTAAAAAGAAAATAGATACTGCTTTAGCAAGAGCAAAAAGTATAAATGAAAATGTTAAAATTAATGTACTTGATACATTTTTAGATTTTAATTCAGATTTTGATTTTTCTTCATATGATTATATAATTGATGCTTGTGATAGTGTTCCGGCAAAAGCAAATCTTATAATAAATGCTAAAAAATATAATAAGAAAATTATTGTTTCTTTAGGAATTGGCAATAGAGTTTGTCCTGAATTAGTATGTAAAAGTACTTTAAAAGAAAGTTTATCTGATCCACTTGGTAAAAAACTTAATCATTATTTAATAAAAAAATGCGATTTTAATGAAAATGTTAATGTAATATGTTCTAAAGAAAAGCCAATTAAAAGTCAGCCAATTTCATCATATGTATGTACAACTTCAGTTGCGGGAATATATTTATCAGATTATGTAATAAAGGATATTATCAATGGATAAGATTGAAAATATAAAAAATCCTGACTTTTTAAAGGATTTAAATAATGATGAACTAGCTACTTTAGGAGCGGATATCCGGGAGTTTATTTTAGAAAATGTTTCTAATACAGGAGGACATTTATCATCGAATTTGGGAATTACAGATTTAACTATTGCAATGCTTAAAGTGTTTGATGCGAGTGTTGATAAAATAATTTTTGATGTTGGTCATCAAACATATCCATATAAAATATTAACTGGTAGAGCAAAAGATTTTAAAAATTTAAGAAAATATAATGGCCTTGAGGGTTTTCAAAAGAAAAGTGAAAGTAAATATGATGTTTATGAAGCTGGACATAGTTCAACATCTTTATCGGCTGGTCTTGGTTTTGCTTTAGCAAGAGATTTAGAAAAGAAAAATTATAATGTTGTATGTGTTATCGGAGATGGCTCTATTTCTAATGGTCTTTCTTTTGAGGCCTTAAATCACATTGGAAGTTTAAATACAAGACTTATCATAATTTTAAATGATAATGAAATGAGCATTTCTAAAAATGTTGGCGCTGTTCATAATTTTTTAGATTCCGTAAGAGCGGGTAAAGGATATAATGATGTTAAGAAAAACACTAAAAGTTTTTTAAATAAAACAAAGTTTGGCAAAGTCTGTGCTAATGTCTTAAATAGTGTTAAGGATAATTTTAAAATGTTATATGTAAAAAAAGGAAGTTTATTTACTTCTTTAGGTTTTGAGTATTTTGGCCCGATAGATGGTGAAGACTTTAATGAAATGATTAAGTATTTGCAAATGGTTAAAAATATTAATAAGCCTGTTTTACTTCATGTTATAACTAAAAAAGGTTTTGGTTATGAACCTGCCGAAAATGATGAAACTGGTTCATTTCACGGAGTAGGACCCTTTAATATAAAGGATGGTAAACCTAAAGAAATAACAAATTTACCTTCGTATAGTGAAATAATGAGTTCATATGTATTAAATTATGCTAAAAAAGATAAAGATATAATTGTTATTACACCTGCGATGGAAAAGGGATGTAAACTAAGTATTATAAAAGAAAAACTGCCTAAACAATTTATAGATGTTGGCATTAATGAAGAACACGCTTTAGTTTTAGCTTCATCCCTTGCGGAAAATAGTAAGAAACCAATATGTTTTATTTATTCAAGTTTTCTTCAGCGTGGATATGATGAAATAGTCCACGATATTGCTAGAATGAATGAGCATGTAATTTTATGTATTGATAGAGCGGGATTTGTATCCTCAGATGGTGAAACGCATCAAGGGTTATTTGACGTGCCAATGCTACTTCCTATTCCTAATATGGTTATATCTATGCCATCGAGTCCTAAAGAAGCGGATAATCTATTAGAACTAGCATTAAAAACTAATAAACCATTTGCAATAAGATATCCAAAAATAAATTTAAAATATGATTTTCAAAAGAAAGAAGATATTGTTTTGGGTTCTTGGAGTGTAATTGTCTCCGGAGAAGATGGTGTAATTATTACATATGGTGATTTTGTAAGTAGAGCACAAAATATTTGTGAAAAACTTTCTAAAGATAATATAAATCTTACAATTATTAATGCTAGATTTTTAAAGCCTATTGATGAAAAAATGCTTACTAAAATACTTAAATATTATAAAAAAGTATTTATTTATGAAGAAAGTATGGAAGGATGTAGTTTAGATAGCGTAGTTCTTTCATTTGCAAGTAAAATAAATACTAAGAATGATTTTCATATTTATAATATCCCTAATAAATTTATGTTTACTGCCACAAGAGAGGAACTTATACAATTAAATAATTTAGATGAAGAATCTATTTATAATAAAATAAAAAATGAATATAAAAAATAATAAATAAATTTAAACTATTGAAAATTTAATTGCAAAATAGTACAATAAAAAAATGAAAGGATCATTTATGGTTAATGCAATAAAAAGAGCAATAATAGTTATTTTGGGCGTAATATTACAATTTGGATTTCATATATTAATTCAATTATATTTTCATGACAATATAACTATTATAGGTATTATTTATGATATATTAAGTATACTTATTGTTTTGAAACTTTTAAAGGATAGTACAAGCTTATCTAATGATTTACCTTGGATTATGCTTATATTAGTATTTCCAATTTTTGGAACTATCTTACTTTTAACTCTAGGTGGTAGTTATGCTAAAAATAAATTACTTAAAAACATTTATAATACAGAAAATGAGTATCAAAAATACTTAAAACAAGATAATGATATTACTAAACAAATAAATGATAATTATTTAGATAACCTAAAATATTTAAATAATTATGCACGATTTCCTGCCTCAACAAATAATGATGTTAAATATTATAATTTTGGGCAAGATTTTTATCCATCTCTATTAAAAGAATTAAAAAGTGCAGAAAAATTTATATTTATGGAATATTTTATTATTAATAATGGTATTATGCTTGAAAATATTTTGGATATATTAAAGGAAAAAGCTTCTTTAGGAGTAGATGTTAGAATAATTTATGATGATATGGGTAGTATTGCTATGCTTTCAACAAATTATCCTAAACAATTATCAACTTATGGTATTAAATGTATTCCCTTTAATAAGGTTAGCCCATTTAAGGGTATATTTATGAATAATAGAGATCATAGAAAAATGACAATAATTGATGGAAAAGTTGCTTTTTCTGGCGGTGTAAATATAAGTGATGAATATATAAATATTAATAGTAAACTAGGAGTATGGAAAGATAATGGAATTAAAATAGAGGGTGATGCCGTATTTAATTTTACAGTAATGTTTTGTAGTTTATGGAATGCAAATATAAAAGAGGACGAAGATTTATTAAAATTTAAATATGACTTTTCTAATAAAAAATGTAATAATGGTTATGTATTACCTTATGGAATATCCCCTATATATAAACCATTTGTTGCGGAAGATGTTTATATAAATATTATTAATAGTGCTAAAAAATATGTTTATATCATGACACCTTATTTAATAATTGATACAGATATGCAAAATACTTTAGTAAGAGCAGCTAAAAGAGGTGTTGATGTTAAAATTATTGTACCAGGTGTTCCTGATAAAAAAATAGTTTATACTCAAACTAGTTCATTTTTTCCTTATTTAACAAAAAATGGAGTTAAAATATGTAAATATAATGATGGATTTGTTCATTCAAAAGTATTTGTTTCTGATGATACTAAAGCAGTAGTGGGAACTATAAATATGGATTATCGAAGTTTATATTTACATTTTGAGAATGCTATTTATATGGAAAATGTAAAAGAAATTAAAAATATTAAAAAAGATGTTTTAGATACATTAGATAATTGTACAATCTTAACTAATAAAAATGTAAAAGTTGGTTTTTTTAAAGGTATTTGGCAATCTATATTAAGACTTTTTGCTCCACTTTTTTAAATTTTAAAAAAATAGCAATTTAATTTGCTATTTTTTGTTTATAAGAAATTCGCTTAATTTTTCTGGACTTTCTTTATAATCAACTATGTCATTGATAAGTGATATAAGTTCGATATTTATATTTTTCTTTTTTAAAAGAAGCATAACAGTTTTTAATGTATAATAACCTTCGACAGTATGGGTATTTAAAAAATCATTTATTTTATCTTTATCTTTAGTACTTCCAATTACATAACCAAATGAATAGTTACGACTTTTTGTACTCATACATGTCATTAGTAAATCACCAACTCCTGCAAAAGATAGTATAGTTTTAGGCTTTCCACCCATAAAGTAAATTAGATCTTTTATATCGTGAAGTGATTCATTAATTAAAAATGCTCTTGTACTTTCACAGTAACCTAAACCTCCCAAAATACCCGAGGCAATAGCAAAGATATTTTTTACAGCACCGCATATTTGTACTCCAATTAAATCTTTTGAAATTCTAAGTTTTACTGTGTCACAAGCAAGTACTTTAATTATTAAATTTTTACTTTTTCTATTAGTACCAGCAATTGCTAAAGCAACAGGTTCTCCAGCAAGCATATCAACGGCAAAAGTTGGGCCAGATATAACTGTAACATTTTTAGCATTTAATACAAACTTAATTACATTTGAAAGTAAATGGCAAGTTTTTTCTTCGATACCTTTACTAGCAATACATATTACCATATCTTTTTCAAAGTAGGGAAGAATCATACTTGCTACTTCATTTGTATATTTTGATGCACATGTAAAAAATATTATTTTTGCACCATTCATTACATCCTCTATATTTGAGGTTACCTCTATATTATCTGAAAGTTCATAACTTGAATTTATACTTTTTAAATTATGAGTAGTTTGATATTCTTTTTCTTTATCTTTATTTTCAGTCCACATTACAACTTTATGACCATTACCTGCAAGTTTACTAGCAAGGGCAAGACCATAAGCTCCAGTTCCAAGCATTGCTATTTTCATTTTTTACCAGTCCTTTCATTATAGACTTTATTTAGTCCATTTTCTATATTATTATCTTGAGGAATATAATATTTACTTCCTATATATTCTTTAGGCATATAATTTTGTTTAACATAATGATTTTTATAATTATGAGGATATAAATATGCACTTGAATTTGTCTTAATATTATCAGGTATTTTTGTAGCACCTTTTTCATTTAAATCACTAATTGCTTTATTTATTGCTAAATATGCACTATTACTTTTTGGAGACATTGCCATTTCCGTAACAATAGTTCCTAAAATGATATTACATTCAGGAAAACCAACTCTTTCAGCGGCATTAATAGCACTATCAAGTCTAGGTCCAATACCAGGATTTGCAAGACCTATATCTTCATAAGCAATTACTGATAGTCTTCGTTCAATTGAGTCTAAATCACCAGCATAAAGTAATCTTGCAAGGTAGTGTAAAGAAGCATCAATATCACTTCCTCGAATACTTTTTTGAAGGGCACTTAATGCATCATAATGTCCATCATCACTTTCATCAATAAAAACATTTGCCTTAGAAATAATTTCCTTTATTTTATCTATGGTAATATCTTTTTTAAAGGCATAATATGCTACTTCCAAAATATTGTAAGCACATCTAACATCTCCACCACTTGCACCTGCAATGTATATTAGTGCATCATCAGAAATATCAATATCAGGTAGATATTGTAAGGCTTTTTCTAATCCTTTTTTAATATCTTCTTTAGAAAGGGCTTTAAGTTCAAAAATTGTACATCTACTTCTTATCGCAGGATTTACCTTTATAAATGGATTTGAGGTAGTAAGACCAATTAAAATAACTGTACCACTTTCAAGATAAGGAAGAAGTATATCTTGTTTATCTTTATTCATACGATGGATTTCATCAATAATTATTATTTTTTCACCTGAAAGTCTTGCATCATTAATTGCTCTTAAAAAATCATCTTTATTATTTTGAGTTGCATTTAAAAACTCATATGGCATATCCATTTCATTTGCAATAACTTTTGCAAGAGTTGTTTTGCCAATTCCTGGTGTTCCATATAAAATAAGAGAGAACATTTTTTTATTTTCAATTAAATTTCTAAGTACTTTGCCTTTACCTATTAAATGCTCTTGTCCAAGAACATCATCAAGAGTTTTAGGTCTAATACTATTTGCTAATATATTCATAAGTCATCATATCTATTATATCATCATATACTTAATTTGACTATTTATTTATTTTGTGTTACCATAGTTTTCACGAAAAAGGGGGATTAATATTTATCCACTTGTAAAAGAAAGGAAATAAATATATATGTTAAATGTAATTAATAGTAATGAAAAAACTGCAGGACAATTATTTGCGGAAACCGAATTAAATTATTATGCTTTACAGGTTGTTACAAAATATGAAAATCTTATTAAATTATATGAAAATAATAAACAAAGTGAGGTTATCAATTTATTAAATGAACTTGCACCTTTATTAGAATATGAAGATTGCTGTTTATGTTATCTTGGACTTGTTAGTGCTTCAGAAGATGTAAAAGTTACTGAAGGTATAGTTAATCGCAATAGATTAAAGTGTAAAGTACTTTATAACTATAAATCCATTACTGGATCAAATGATATATTATTACATCCTTTTATTATTAAAACTTTGAAAGATTTACATGCTGTAATTACAAATGATTTAAGTAATAAAGATGCTACATATTCTAACAAAATTAATTTAGAATTTATGAAGATGGTTATTAAGTATATGATGTGTAACCCTGAATTTGAAAGATTAATGATTAATAATTATTTAGAAATTACAAAAATATCTTGTGATTTACCAAAAATTGATAGTGAATATGCAAAAAAAATTATTTTAAAACATACAAATAATATTTCAAATATTAAATATGAAAACGAAGAACAAAAATATTTAATAAGTCTATTTAATGAGTTATTATTTAAGAATTTATCTTCATATTTAAATAATGATGTTGAACAAGATTTTGTTATTGCAAGATAATATAATTAATATTTATGAATATTTTATAATTTTTATAATAGAATTAACTGTACTTTGAAAAGTATTTTAGAATGTTATAACGATTTTTAAAAATGTAGTATAAATTACTATATTTTTTTATTGATTATTTTTTAGGTATGTCAATAATTTGACTATTTATTTATTTTGTGTTATCATAGGTTTCACGAAAAAGGGGGAGAATAAACATGAAAAACTTAGATTTAAGAGAAAAATATTATTATAATTTAAAAAATGCACTTATTTATCCACTTAAAAACAGTGATGGAATGCTAAATCTTGCCTCAATGCAAAGAGTATTTATAAAAGGTAATGTTTTAATCCTTGTAAAAGGAGATAATAAAATTAGTGTGATGAATAGTGAGACTAGTGAATTTGAATATTATATCTTTAATGATGAAGACTCAATTGTTAAATATGTAACAACAACGTTTGTAAATGGACAATTTTTAATTACTTTTTCTTTAGTAAATGAAGATTTAGTAATTAAATCTGGTGGTGCAATCATGGAAATAAATGATATTGAAACTATAAACCAAATTGAAAAAGTTATCGCTAATAATTTAATTAATACTATTATTAATATTCAAAAAACTGGTTATGCAAATATTTTAAGTGTTACTTCAGTAGACAATGCTATTACACAAGAAAGTACTTTACTCGAAGATTTAAAATATAAGAAAATTGATGTTCTTAATAAATTAAATAGTGATTTAGCAAGAAAAAGAAAGTTGTAATTATGGAGTTATTAGATGTACCAGATTGTAATTTATCTAGAATAGATTACAAAATAGGAATTGAAATTTTTTCTGCTTTAGAAAAGTGTTTCCAAAGATATTCACTTTTAAAAAATGTTATAAATTGTATTGGTGATTATCCATATGTACTTGAAAAAAGAAATATTATGGCAGTTCAAACTTATAATCAAAGACCCGTAAATTATGATTTAAAAACCCTATACAAAACATCATCATTTTGTGCTGCTTATCTTAATGTTGATGATACAAATAATTATGAAAAGTTAAATGCCCTAATGTATTATAATAGATTACTTTTTTCAGGAATATGTATAAATGAAAAGGATTCTTATGAAGATTTAAGATATATGTTTAGGCAATTTAAAACAAAAAATTTGACATATTGTACAAATGTTACATCTTGTGTTTATCATGAAATAGGCCATATTTTATCGAGGATGCTTTGCATTGAAAAAAATATTGTTACATTAGAAAAAATAAAAGAACTTATGCAAATAGATGAAAATTATCCAAAATATACAATGTCTTCGATAAGCGAATTTATTGCGGATTGTTTTGCAAAATATATGGTTGATCAAAACTATAATGAAGCAGTAAATACAATTGGTACAACTATTGATTTATTCTATCGTTATTTTGAAAAAAACTGTAAAGGTTTTTATAGCCAGGATTTATATAAAGAAAAAGTATTAAAAATAGAAAGGTAGTATATGGAAAATTTAATTGAACTTAAAAAAATAGCCAAAGAAATATATCAGTTATATATATTACTTATTAATTTTATTGAAAAAAATGATAAGAAAAATATATTTGAATTATCGAAAAAAATAAATGAGTATAAATCTAGAGAAGAAGAAATACTTGCTACATTAGATGAAAAAACTATAGAAAATCTATATAATTATGCCTTAGATAATATCGAAGAAAATAATCCAGCTTATCTTGATAAATTATATTTTTTTATAATTAATTATTATAATACAAATTATTTTTATGAAGAAGATAATGTAGTTTATGCAAGAGCAAATGCGTATGCTTATTCATATAAAAAAATATTTAATGTTTTATTAAATGATACTTTAGACCTAAAAAAAGTTGATAGTAAATTTTTTGAAAATATGAAGAAGATACTTTATCCATGTTTTTTTGCAGATGTTATGTTATGTCCTGAGTTGGAGGAATTATTACTTTCTGCAAATTTTGATTTAAATAATGTTGTTTATACAGATTGTAACGAAGAAAACATAAAAAATGAAACAATGAATTTAATATTATATGCTGAGGGTTTAAATGATATAGTTTTTGATGAAGAAAATACTTTGAAAACTTTAAAAAGAAAATATTTATTTGAATATTTAGTTAATAATTTAGATTATGAGGATTTTTTAGATATAAAAGATTATTTATATTCATTAAAGAAAGTTAATTTTACAATTTCTGAATTTAAAAAGGTTATAAATGAAAGAGGTATAAGTTATGGAAGATAAAGAAGTACAGATGGCACTTTATGGTGTAAGTATTGCAATTGTAACTCATTATGAAGATATATTACTTGCAATGAAATTAGGAAAACAAACTGAGGCTGAAAATACAATAAAAAAGATAATTAGTTTAATTGAATACGAGGATAATATGATAGATTATTTAAATAGCAAAAACTATGATCATCAGATAGAAGGTTATGAGCATACATGGCAAATGAGACTGTCTTATAAAAATGAGTATTTTCGTAAAAAAAATAATAACGAAGAGGATTTTAAGGAATATAGTTATCACATAAAAGCATTAAAAGATATCTATGATATAATTTTTTCAGGCAAACTTGAACTAGACAAAACGGATTCTAATTTTAATCAAAAAATAAAACAAGCATATTTAGAAAGTTCTATCAAAAGCATGATACAAAATCCAGATTTTGAAAGAAAAATGCTCAATTTAGGATTTGACATTACTAAAATAAATGTGGATTTGCCACCACTTGAGCCTTCATTTGCACTAGAAAATTGTTTTGAAATTATTAATCTTATTGCAAGTATTAATCCAAGTTATGATCCAAAAAGTATTGTTGAAAATTTATTTGATCAAAAGTTATTTGAAAATTACTTTTTGTCTATGGATGAAAATAGTAAAAATGAAGTACTTAATTATCTAGAAGACATAGTAGAAAGTAACAATGATAATTATTATTTGAATGCATTATATAATTTTGCAAAGGGATATTTTAAAGGAAGATAGTTATGCAAAGTGCTATAAAAATGATGGAAGTAATAAAACACTTGATATATATGATACAATGTTAAAAGAGAAAGGAAGGTAGTATATATGTTAAATGGTAAAGAAAGAAAGTATTTAAAACAAAAGTTAGCTGAAGGAGAGTTATTATTAAATAGCTCAGATATTATCGAAGAATATGTAACATTACTTAATGCACTTGAGGTTAATAACCAAAAAGAAATTGCAAAATCGTTAAAGAGTATTGCATCGATGATTAAGTATGAAGATGATTTAATGGGCTTTTTAGGCAATATTATTCCTAATTGTGATGCAAAAGCAAATGGTGATGAGTTATATTATAATAGACTAGATTTTAAAATAATGTATAATTATAAATCTACTACTGGATCAAAAGATTTGTTAGTTCATAGCTTTATTATTAAAACATTAAAGGATTTACATGAAATGATTTTAAATGATCCAAGAAAAGAAGAAAATCCTATTTATTATAATAATCTTCTTATAGAATATAAAAAGTTTATAATTGAATATATGATGTATAATCCGGAATTTGAAAGAATTATGATTAAAAATAATTTAGATATTACAAAAGCTTTTTATGAATTGCCACAAATTGACAGCGAATTTGCTAAATTTATCATATCAAAATACACAGTTGATGTTTCAAAATATGAATTTGCTGTTAAAACATTTTTAGAACTAATAGATGCATTTAATCAAAAATTATTTGAAAACGTATATCCATATTTAAGTGATGAAATAAAAACATCTTTTGAGAATGGTAATTCCCATGGTAGATAATATATTTGATTTTGCAGGAATTGATACTAAAATTGCAGATGAAGTATATGAAGCTTTTAACGAAGTTTTTAAAAAATTTCCAAATTTAAAGAATAGAATCAATTATGTTGGCTCAATTGAAAATACTTTTGATGAAATTAATAAAGTATATAAACTATATTATGGTGGGAATTTGTTTTATTCATATTTAAACAAACTAAAACTGTATTTTAAAGTTCTTGCGTTTGCAGATGAAGTACCTAATAAAAATGTTTTAAATCCATATGTGAATAGAGAGCTAAGCTATGAAGAAAGGCTTTCTTATGGTAAATCATATTTTGAATCCATATCTATTAATGAATTATTTTCTTATGCGAATTTTTATAAAAAAGTTTATATAGGTAAATCACATAATATATTTAATTCATACAATATAAAGGGAGTAGTATTTCATGAAATTGGTCATATACTTTCTAAAATTTTATTCTTATCTTATAACGAGCATTTTATGACTAATGTAGATCTTTTGATGAAAAAAAGATTTCAAAATTATTCATGTTACTCACTTAAAAATCCTGAAGAATTTATTGCTGAACAATTTACTTTGTATATGCTAGGTGAGTATACAGTTGCCTCAATATATATAGGTAATTATATTAGCAACTTATATAAAAAGTATGAAAATACGAAAGCTTTTGAATATGATGATAAATATATGACTTTAATTAGAAAAAATGTAGTATAATTTACTATATTTTTTTATTTAATTCATTTAACTTTTCTTCGATTATTTTAATTGCCTTTAAAAGATAATCTATTTCATACTGCTGATTTAAATTACTTTTGTTATTATCATAGGGACTTCCTCCCATTTTAGCTTTCCTAGAATTAATATTAATGTTATGGCCTTCGATTCTTTGCTCTATTAATTGTTGTTGAGCAGCAAATGTCAAAAGATATTGACCAAATAAAATTATCCAGTTACCTATAGAATTGAGTTCATAATCATCAAAATCTCCCACAACAATAGCGCCGGCAATCGCGGCAACCATTGAAAATAAATTTGGATCATAGTTTGGGGGAAAATTTTTAATCATTATATTAAAATTTTATGATAGATAAAATAAATTAGGCTATATCACTTATTAGTTTTTATTAATAACATATTTTACTATAGAAAGGATGGGTTTTAAATGTATCCATATAAAAAAATATATCCAACATATTTAAATTCTGATAGACAATTTTTTGTGCCATTTTTACTCGGAGGCCTTGCCGGAGGAGCAGCAGTAGGACTTACTAGACCTAGACCAATTATAAATGCAGCACCATATACTGGATTTAATCCATATTATCCATCAGGAAATTATTCTTATTCATACTATATGCCTAAGTATCCTTATTAACTAAAGAAAAGATAAGACCTATAAAGATAAAGTAAAAAAGTAGGCTACTACCACCATACGAAAGAAAAGGAACCGTTATACCGATAATTGGAAAAGCTCCAAGATTCATAGAAACATTTATTGCAATATTAATAAAAAACATAATGATAAAGCTAATTATTAAGTAATTAGTTTTTTTGTCATTAGAATTTTTAATAAGCTTACATAGATTAAAAATAATATTTAGATATAAAAGTAAAATAATATATAAACTGATAAATCCAAAATTACCAATCGTAAAATCTAGTATAAAATCAGTTACACCTTCGGGTAAATAAAGAAGTATTTTATTAAAACCATTTCTTATAAAAGGTGTGCTATAAATATTTGTAAGAGCCATATCCATTTGATAACTTTCTTTATAGTTTAATATTCTTTTTATACGGTAGCTTTTATTACCAAAGATATTTTCAATAAGCAAAGGATTTTTTATTAAATAAATTCCAAATATAAAAATAAGAAATAAACTTATACCTAAAATTATTTTATATTTTTTATTTATATTTTTTGTAAATAATATTGTTATAAGAATTATAATATAAAATATTATGGCTCCCGTATCAGGTTCTAAAAATACTAGTAATGAAGGAATAAAAGTAATAATAAATAATTTTAAAATATTTTTACTATTTTTTTCTTTGATAAGGGAAACCTCGATTAAAAATAGGGTAAGGGTAAGTTTCATAAATTCACTTGGTTGAAAAGAAAGACGTCCTATTTTAAGCCAGCCTTTAGATCCATTTATTTCTTTACCAATTATTAAGGTTAATATAAGTAAAATGATATTGATAATATATAAAATAAAACTTATATTAAATATTTTTTTAGTATTAATTTTAGTTATAAAAAAGAAAGTTATAAATCCTAAAACATACCAAATAATATCTTTGATATAGTAATAAGTATATAAACTATTCAGGTACTTTGCATTATAAATATTTATTACACTTATAATCATTAATAAAAATATAGATATTAAAATATTCCTTTTTATATGTTTCATACTATTATTATTGTCTAAATTTAAAAAAATATCATATATTATAGTGGGTGATTTAAATGGATAATTTACCAAGTGTATCGGCATTTGAAATTAAGAAAAAGTTAAATAATTCACAAGACCGTTTTTATGGCAAGATGTCTATTCCTGGGGCAAGTTCAAATGAAAGTATAGTTAGCAAAATAAATAAAATATTTTCATCAAAGGATTTTGTTTATAAATCAAGATGTCGAGTTTATTTTGCTGATGATGTTAAAGAATGCGTCATCGTAGGGAAAACAAGTACTTATCTATTAACCTTAAAGGGTGAAAAACTACCAATTAAGGACATTAAAAATATTGAAAAAGTATAAAAAAAATATATTAGACAATTTCGCTAATATATTTTTTTAGAGCTTTGGCATCTTTACCAAATATTATTTTTAATTGATTATCAATTTCAACGATACCTTGAGCACCGAGTTTTTGAATACCTTCCTTATCTACAAGTTTAGTATCTTTTAAAATGACTTTAAATCTACTCATATTTGCTTCAGCATTTATTATGTTATCTTTACCACCAAGATATGTGATAAGTTTATTTGCTTCGATATTAAAGTTTTTCTTTCTAAGTTTTAAAACCACTAAAACGATAAGGGTAATAATTATTGCTATAATAGCATATTGTACATAAATATTATTTAACATATTTCCTCCAATAATAATTTTATCAAAATTAGGTAGTTATGTAAATCACATTTTTTGTTTTTTCACATAAATTATAATGAAAGTAAAAGAGAGGGTGATTATTTATGAATTGCACAAATAAAAACGGAAACTGCATAAATGAAATACTATCAGTTATATTAGTTCTTCAGGAAAATGCTTGTCCAGAGAACTGTTTAGATACATGTGATAGACCTATGCTAGGTGGTGGAGCAAATTGCCTTATTTGTAATACAAGACCAGTAATGCTTTATACATGCTGTGCAAATGGGCAACCTTGGTCAATGCCAATAGCTAAAGAAGCGACAGCTTGCGCTGCAGGAACTACAAGTGATACTTGCTCAACTGTATTTAGAGTAGAGAAAATCGAGGGCAATTGTTGTACTTTCAGAGTTTTAGTAACTAATCCAGATGAAACATCACTAAATCCTTATGTCTCTACGAATTCATTCTTCACAATGGATTGTAGCTGTCTATGCTGTATTAGATGTTTAACTGATTGTTATGTAGATTGCGTTTGCTAAACTTTTAAGGCCCACAAGGGCTTTTTTTATTTGAATTGAAATATGGAAAACACTTTTTACCACAAATCTAGTCAACAAGGTATAAAAGATAATGTTAATGTATTTGAAAAATGTTGCAATATTAAGTTAAGAGTGAACTCAATTTATTATAAGAACTAGTGACTGAAGTGATACAATAAAAGTAGACAGATAAAAAAACTTAAGCAAAATACTTAAGTTTAATCTGGATCATAATATGCAAATGATGTTACTTCATCTTCAGATGGTTTATTTTCAAATTCAATTTTTTGTGTTTTCGAAGAATATTTTCCTGATGCATCTGTTATTGTATATTTAATCCAGTATTGGTCAATACCCCTTAATGCATCAACTTCGTGGTAAACAATATGAGTTATTTTATAATCATCTTTATCATCCCAAGTCTCTAAATGATTATAATTAATATCATTAATACTTACTACTTTATAAACGTTTTCCTTAAATTTAATAATTGGTGTAGCAATATCTTCGGGATTATTCCAATCTTTTAAATATGTTCCTGATGTATTATTTGCAATCCATCCACGTTTACCTTCGGGAAGCTGTACGTAATACCAATATAGGTTAGGATCATTTAAACTATATTTTATTACTTTATAAATTCCACCTTTTTTAACTTGACCAAGAATGTTTGAATATCTATCTGCTTGATCTCTAATATTAATATAATCAGTAAGAATTTCTACATGCCATCCTTTTTTAGCTTCCTCAATTCTTTTTTCCTCAACTTTAGCTGCACGATATTTTTTTACTCCAATAAATCCTCCAACAACAAGTCCAATACAAAGTAATGTTATAAAAAATTTTTTCACACTTTCACTTCCTTAAAGATATCTTATCATATTTTACTATTTATTGCTACTTTAAAAAAATATGTTTACATTGATTATTGTATAATTATCTTTGCTGTGGTAGAATATTTCTTACCAAATGGGGGATATATGGATAAATTATATTTAGATTTTGATGAAAACGGGCTTCTTACAATGTATATTGAAGGTAACCTAGATAAATTTAAAAGTACATTAAAATACGAAAATAATAAATATTTTTTTGGAGTTGAAAAAAGATTAATCAAAGATAAAAATTTAATAGTAAAATTAAAGTATGAACACATTTCTTTAATACCTAAAGTTGATACAATTAATGCTAAAAAGAAGAAAAAAACAGAACCAACTAATGAAGAAAAATATGAAGTTCAGGGCTTACCTGATGACATTATTTTTGATGGTAAAGACTTTTATAGTTTAGTTCCTTTAGAGTGGACGTGTAATAATGGTAAATATTTTACTTGTCTTAATACATCTTATACAAGAAGTACTGTTATAAGTTTGCTAAAGAAAAGATTTTTTGATATTTCTGTAATGAATGATTATTTAAATGATATTATATTACCTAAAATTTTTGATGTGAAAGAGGTAGAAAGAACAAACTCATATGAAGCGTCTTATAAGATTTTTAATGAAGTTCTTGAAAAAATTGAACTTCCAAATTACACAAGGAAAATAGACATTAGTTATGAAAATGGAAAAATAGTTTTAGAAAAGCCAAAAACTTTAATAAAAATAGATATTCCACAGGAAGTAAGAATCATAAAATGTTCATCTGATGATTTAAAATTTAGGGAACATATTCTTTATAATATATTTATTCCAAAAACAGTTAAATATATAGAAGAGTTTTTAGTAAATTATGATGGAAAGATTAATCTGCTTGCTTTTGATAAAAACTTTGATGGTGTAATACACAAACGTTCATTGATTTCGTTTAGTGAAATTAATAGTTTAAAAATTCCTTGTAGTATAGAGCTATTTAGAAATATTATAAGTATTGGTAATAGAGGATTTTCATATATATTTGATAAAAATAGCAAATTAACATTAACTTATAAAAATGGAAATGAACTTTTTGACTTTTTTAATTATTTTGTAAGGCTAGATGAAAAGTTAGATAATAAAAGTAATAGGAGAATCATTTTAGACCCTTATATAAAAGAATACACTCTTGGAATTAAATTTAAATTTGATAATGAAATTTGGGAATACACTTTAAGTGATATTAATAAGGAAGCATCATTATCTGATATAGACATAACATTATGTGGTCCTGAAATTTCCAAAAAAGTTCAAAATAAATTAAAAAGAATGCTTAAAAATGATAATGTTCATTTTACAATTGATGAATTAGAAAATAAAAAGTTAGAAAAGTTTGAAGAAAAACAAAAAGTAAATAAAACAACTTTAATCGCAGATGATATAGTCGATGAAATATTATCTATTGATTATTTTGGACTTAATAAAAATGATGTTAAAAATAAAATTAATGAAATATTAATTAAATATAATAAAGATTTATCAAGTTTAAAAGAGGGATTGTCCCTACAGAGTGAGGAAGGTCTTTATACAGAACTTTTAATAAAATTAAATTTGTTAAAGGATAATCTTTATCATAATTTTGAAAAAAATATAGATGTTTTTGATATGCTTGATGAAGTTAATATTTTATTAAGTATTTTAAATGGTAAAGAAATAGTTATAAATACCTCTTTAGAAAATGATTTTTATTCACTATCAAAAAATATACTTCCGTTTGTCGAAGAAAAAATAACTGATGATTTAAGAAATTATTTAGAAAGTGAAAAGCAAAAACTAGAAAATTATCTTCTTACTAATGAAAATAGACATTATGAAGACATGGATAAATTCATTTTAAGTATTAGAACATATTTAAATATAACTTTATTAAGTATAAGAAATTATTTAAATAAGGAAGAAATCCTTGATGTAATTAGAGATTATACAAATATGCAAATGAAAATTAATTATAAAGAACCAATTAAAAACTATTTATCTATTGTTTTATTAGAAATAGATAAAATTAAAAACGAAATATTTGATATTAATCCTTCGAATCTTGAGGTTCATGATATAATTGATAAAATTAATATTGATTATAGCAATATGGAAAGTAATGAAATTATTAAATATGTTGATAGTATTTTAATGGAGATTTATGGATTATATTATAAGATTAAATTTAATAATACAAGTAAATTGAAGAAAGAAAGTTACAAAATGAGGTTATTAAAATGAGTAGAGAATTAGAAAATCAAATTAAAAGAGCAAAAAATATGCTTGAATATTATAATGAAAAACTTATTAAGGATGAAACAAAATTAAAAAGTGCAAAGTCTAAAAAAATTAACCCTTTAATTGAAATCATTACTCTTTGCATTTTAAATATAATGTTTTTTATACTAATAATTAGTGGTTTAGCTACAGGAAACATTTTACCAAGTTTAATATCTGGAGTTATATTTTCAGCTAATTTAGATAAAATGGTAACTGAATCTAAAAAAGTAAAAAAAATAAAAGAAAGTTGTTTAAATTGCAAGCAAAATATTATTCAAGATAATGAACTTATTAAAACTTATGAAGAAGAACTTAATAAAGCAATATCAAAATTAAATGAATTAGAAAATGAAAACGTTTTAGAAAGTAATTTTACTTTAAATAGTGGAGAAAACTTATCTAAACCTTTAGTAAGAAAAAGAATATTAAAATAAAAAAAGGAGTGAACTTTTATGGAAAAAGCTGTTAATAATGGGGTATACTTAACATTTATTTCAGAACCTGAAATACAAATGCCTAATAAATTAAATGTTTTTAGAGAAAAAGGAATAGGTGCATCTCAAACAAATTTCACTGAATATTTATATGGAGAAAATAATTCGTATTTAACTACTTATGAAAGTCTAAATAAAAAGCAAAACATAAGCGATAGTATAAGAAATTATAATATTAAAAATTATTATGGCATTAGACCAGTTTTAAAAACTGATGGTTTAATGAGTGAACTTATAAAACAAAATGGCAAAGTTATTAACGAAAGTGAAGTAGTTTTAGGAAGTTATCCCACAGAAATAGTTACAGATAATAGACTTATTGCTTCTTTAAAAAAACTTGATTTTAATTGGAATGTTTATAATATTCCGATTGGTGACAATGTTACACCTTGCCAAACTGTTATGTTTAATAATGAAGAGTATGTTTATATAAAGAATAAAGATATATTTGTTAAAGTTAATCCTCTTATTTGGTATTATGATGAAGCGTCGAACTGTTTAGTTTTAAAAGACATCATCACAGCGTTTTACACTAAAATAGGAATTAATGATTTTATAAAATATGGTTATAATTTTATGAATCAATATTTAATTAGAGATATTCTTAAAATAAATTTAATAAGGTTAACTAAATCTGTTAATTTAGTAATGAAAAAAGATTCTAGTGAAATGTATTTACCATACGATTATGATATTGATATGGATAACGAAGGAAAATTATATTCACACGATGAAAATGAATATAATATAAATATTGGTGAAAATGTGACTTTAATAAGTATAAATTCTTTGCAGTATACTTTTAAAAATAGTTATAAACATAATCCTATATTTAATATAACTATTAAAGGAGATAATAAAAGAATTCATATTCACGCATTTGATTTTGCTTCACTAGGAATAAATTCAAAAATTCATAATTTGACTATTGACTCTACAAATGTAGACTTAGAAAGTCCAATGATTTGCGTTGGTGGTTATATAGATAATGTAAGTTTAAAATGTGATTTAAATTACTTTACTTCGTTATTTTTATCTGGTGATGTTATAAAACACAATTTATTAAAGGGCTCTAATTTAACTATTAGTTATACATCTGAAAAAGAATTACTTTTATTTTTAAACGATATAAAAAAAGTAGCGGATTTACTTAAGAAAAATGCTTTAAAAGGTAATCATATCTATTTTGGTTATAAAAAAACAGCTTATAATTGTGTATCTTTAGACAATAAGGATTATAATTTTGAGGCAAATAATCTATTTGAACAAATAGGATTAGCTGACATTACTTTAGATGGACCTGAAATAAACATAGAAAAAGTTGAGAAAATAGTTGGCATTAATTTTAATCTTATTCATACTCCCGATGATGAACCACAAAAAGAAATCTCTAAAGTAAATGATGAACAAGTTCTTTCAAAAGAAGCAGAGCATATACTTGATTTAGCTAAAGAAATAATAAGCATTGATTACATTGGAATTGATAAAGAAAATGTTCGTAAAAATGTGGATGAAATAATTGATGAGTATAATAACCTTTATTCCAAAGAAACAAAAGGTTTATCATTATCCACGAATAGTGCTCTTTATACAAACACAGTTATTAAACTAGAAAACTTAAGAGATACTTTATACCATAATTTTGAAAAAAATGTTGATTATTATGATATATTAGATTTAATAGAAAATATGATAAAAAAATTAAATAATGAAGAAGTAACATTAGATTATGAAATTCTAAAGGATTTAGATACTTTAAATAATATACTTAAATATAGTGAAGATAATCAAACTAAAATAGAAATTATTACTTATTTAGAAAGTGAAAGAAAGTCTATAACTGATTATTTATGTAATAAGAAAGAAATTGATTATAAAAATATAAATGATTTTATTAAAAAATTTAGAATATTTTTAGTACCTATACTTGCAAAAGTAAGTGGTAATGTATCAAAAATAGATGTAATTGAGCAAATTAAAAATTATGCTATAAATGAGATGAATAATAAATCTTTAGAAAATAAAAATAATTATATAAGGGTTATATTAACTGAAATAAATAAAGTTAAAAAAGATATACTTAAACTTGATAGTAGTTATACTTTCGAAGATATTAACTATTCATCCTTTAATACAGGAAATGAAATAATTGATTATTTAGATAGTTTATTTATAAAGTACTATGGAATATATTTAAGACTTTATGATGAAAAACAAAAACAAAATGTTTATAAGAAAAATTTAATTCCTAAAATATATTAAGTAGTTGCTTGCAAAGTAACTGCTTTTTTAATATAATTATTATAGTAAAGGGTGTAAGATATGGGTAGAGTATATATGACATTTTTAAGCAAAATAGATGTGCAGACTCCTTCGATGTTAAATATTTTAAGAAAAAAGGGACTTATTGCAACCCCAACTGATTTTATTAAGTATTTATATGGTAATTATTCATATTTAATTGCTAATGAACCTTTATATAAGAAACAATTTTTAACTACTTTTGATAAATCGTATCCAGATGGTATTAAAAACTATTTTGGAATAAGACCAGTTATTGATACAAATAATATGCAAAGTTTCATAGAAAAAAATGCTATCTCTATTAATGGTAATGAAATTAAATTAGGTAGTTACCCAACAACTATAATTAGAGATAAAGCATTAATTCAAAAATTAAGTAATGCATATAAAGAAAACAAGTTAAATGATAAAAAGTATCATATACCAATAGGAGATAAAATAATAGAGTGTAATTCAATTACTTTAGATGGCGAAGATTATGTTTATATTAAAGAAAATGGTTTATATGTTAAAGTAACGCCACTTAATTGGTTTTATGATGAAGTATCGCATAGTTTAGTTTGCAAAGACATTATTGCAGGTTTTTTGATAAAACTTTCTGATAGAGCTTTTGAAAAATATGGTTACAACTTTTTAAATGAATATTTATTAAAGGATGTCCTTCAAGATAAAATAATTAGAATTACTGAACCAGTTGATTTAGTTAATCAAAAGTATTTAGATGAACTGCAGCAAATTTATTTTCCTTTTAACTCTGACTTTGAGGTAAGTAATGAAGGAAAACTTTATTTTCACGATGAGAGGGAATATAATATTAACATCGATGACGAAAGTGTGAGAAAAATCGGTGAGTTTGCTCTTGAAAATTTAGATGTTTATGTTCATAGAACTAATCCTGTGTTTAATATTAATATAAAAGGTAAAAAGAAAATCGTTGGCCTTCAGGCTTTTGATTTTTCCTCTTTAGGTTTAAATGCTAAAGTTAAAAGCCTTAATATTGATGTAGATGAACTTCGTGTAGCGGATCCGTTTATATGTGTTAATAGTCAAATTGAAAATGTATCAATGCATTGCGACTTTACTCTTTTTACAAGACTTTATTTTTGTGGCAAATATTTGGCTTGTAACTATTTAAAAGGTTCTAATTTAACTATTAAATACAAAAATGAAAAAGAACTTATAATCTTTTTTAAAGATGTGCAAAGGTTTATTAATTTGCTAGCTAAATCAGATGAGAGAAATAAAATTGACTTTACTTATAAACATTCATTTTATGAGTGCCATTCTCTTGCAGAATATAACTACAATTTTAATGCACAAACATTATTTTCTAAAATTGGTTTAGGTAGCATTAAGTTAGTTGGCCCTAGTATAAACAAAGAAAGAATTACAAATATTTTAGGAGAAATCCCTAATATTAAATATATTTTTACCGATACTCTTGAAGAAGAGACTAAAGAAAAAGATAAAGAGGAAAAACCAAAACTTTCTAAAGAAGCTGAGCATATTTTAGATCTTGCTAGAGAAATAATAAGTATTGACTATATAGGTCTTGATAAAGAAAGCGTTCGTAAAAATGTTGATACAATCGTTATTGAATATAATAATGGACTTTGTAAAAAAGAAACTGGTTTATCTTTATCTACAAATAATGGAGTATATACAAGTGCTGTTATTAAACTAGAAAATTTAAGAGATACTTTATATCATAATTTTGAAAAAAATATGGATTATTATGATATATTAGATTTAATTTCTAATATGATTAAAAAACTAAATAATGAAGAAGTTAAAATAGATTATGAAATTTTAAATGATTTAGATACCTTAAATACTATATTAAAATATAGTAAAGATGAGCAAACTAAAGAAGAAATTATTACTTATTTAGAAAATGAAAAACAATCTATTATTGATTATTTATCTAATAAAAGTGATATTGGCTATAAAAATGCAAATGAATTCATTAAAAAGTTTAGATTATTCTTAGTACCAATTCTTACAAAAGTATCTGGTGATGTATCAAAAATTGATGTGATGGAGCAAATAAAAGATTATGCTTTATCTGAGATGAATAATAAAATAGAAAAGAATTCTAATGGTTATATAAAATTGATTTTAAGTGAAATAGACAAAATTAAAAAAGATATTTTATCACTTGATAGTAACTATACTTTTGAAGATTTAGATTACTTTTCATTTAAAAATGGTAAAGAAATAATTGATTATTTAAATCAAAAATATATGGAATATTATAGAGTGTATTTAGATCTTATGGAAGATAAGGTTAATGAAGAAAATTATGAAAATAGTAAAGTGCCTTTAGGTTATTGAGGTTCATACAAAAATAGGATTTTAGCAAGTCCTATTTTTTATAAATAATTTTAACTAATTGATTATATTCTCTTTTGTATAGATATTTTTTTAAATGTATAAAATCCTTACTAACTCAGTAAATACCTTGTTCGTATTTTCTTAAATTGTATACATTTAATTTAGAAAATATTGAAGGCGATTTTATGGGATAATGTACTAGATTTTTTTATAAATTAATGCTATTATTTAATAGTAAGGTACGTAAATACGGAGATAAGTTTCCCTAAATGTATATATTTTAAGAAAACAAAAGTGCCTATTTATGTAGAATTGGAGTAGTTATGAAAAATAAAATTAAAATAGGATTGTTCGCTTTAATTATTATAGGAGTTATTACTTTATGTCTAACTTATAAAAGTGAAAAGGTAAATACTATTAAGAAAAGTAATTTAGCAATAATGATTGATGAAACTGGTGATGGAAGTTATGCAAGTTCAAATTCAGTTCCAAAGGGAAGTTATTTTTTAAATGAAGAAAAAACTTTTTGTGAAAATGGTGGTAAGGTTAAAAGTTATAATAATTCAACTGGTCAAATAGGTTTTTCATTTTTAGGCAGTGATAGATGTTCATTATATTTTGATAAAGTGGAAAAACCAACAATAACTAATGTTTCATTAAATGGAAACAGTTTAAGTGCATCATTTAATAGTAAGAAAAGTCTATGCTGCTATGCAATAACAACAAGTGATAGTGAACCAACAGACTGGACAAATATTAGTGGTTCATCATATAATCTAAATACATCGTTAGTAACCTCTGGTACATACTATTTATGGTTAAAAGATTCTTATGGTAATATAACAAAATATGATGACAGTATTATTGTTAAAAATTATAAAGGATATGAAACAATACTTATAAATAATGGAAATGGTGCAACAACTGTGGAAGATGCCAAAAGATATATTGGGGGAAAAGGTACACCAGATTTTACAAAAGTCTCAACTACAGATGATGGTATGTATGCAGCCGAAGATGATTTAGGAACTTCTTATTATTTTAGAGGCGCGATTGATAATAATTGGGTACAATTTGGTAAAGATGGATCAAATAATAATATGTACTGGCGAATAATTAGAATAAATGGTGATAATTCAATAAGAATGATATATTCTGGGGTAACACCACCAGATAGTAGCTCGGCCGTAGTTATGACTGGAACTGGTACTCAAATAAATGAAAGTACTTATACATATAATGATAATGCTAACAATCCTGCATATGTCGGTTATATGTATACACTTAATGCACAGCATGGCTACGGAAAATCAAGCACAATAAAGACTACTTTAGATACTTGGTATATTACAACAACTTTATTTACTGATACTAAAACAAAATCTTTAATTGCAGACCAAATTTTTTGCGATGATCGTAGTGCTTCAACATCTGATGATGGACCATATGGTGAAATAAGTGGAAGTTTAAGTGCAAGTTCTACATATTATTATGGCCCATATTATAGAGTCGTATCTACAAAAATCCCTAGTTTAAATTGTGAATCGGTAAATGATAGATTTACTGTAAATACATCTAATGGAAATGGTGCTTTAACATATCCTGTTGGACTTTTAAGTGCAGATGAGGTAATGCTTGCTGGTGGCCAAAATATAACTGATAATAATGCCTTTTATTTGTATACTAATCAAGGTTTTTGGTTATTAGCACCAGTACGTTATTATAGTTCTAAATCTCTTGTTTGGAAAATTGACGATGGAGGTTCTTACGTTGGTACCAATGTTGGAAGTCATAATGGTATTAGACCAGTAATAAATCTTTCAAAAGATGTTAAATTATCTGGAGATGGAACGTGGAATAATATTTATAAAGTCGAGGAGTAAGTTGATAAACTATATTAAAAATGATATATTATATTTAACTTGAAAGAGGTAAGCATGGATAAAAATAGTATAATTGATAAAGAAACATTTGAAGTATGTACTAATGCTGAAGAACATCTAAAAGTATTTGTTTGTGATAAGTTAATTGCTCCCGTAATTGCTACACTAAATAAAAAGGGATATAAAACTTTTGCTAGTTGCAGTGGACACTATAAAATTGAATATTATGAATATTTAGATGAACCAATTGATAAATTGAAAGATTATCAAAAAAATAATAGAATTATTATAAAGGAAGTAAGAGATAATACTTTTGATTATTGGATTGAGGTTGATAGTACAACAACATATATTTTATTTTCAAGTAGATATGATTTTAAAAGTATACCGAATGATTTTTATATTGAAAATAGTGATAGAACTTATATCGGAAGTAAAACTATTTTTTATGATGAAAATGGAAAACATCTTAAACTTGCTGATGTTTCAAAAAAACTTTCTGATAAATGTAGGGATTTACAAAAATGGGCTGAAAATCTTCCGAATATAAATAATGATAGTTTTTCTTAGGACTATCATTATTTTTAAATTGTGATATAATATTCATTACTTTTGAAGAGGGGATATCTATGAATACTGATTTAAAAATGATAAAGAAAAAATATGGCGAAAAGTTTAGTAAGTTATGTCGAGATTTATTTCCAAGTATACTTGAAACCGAAGGTGCTTTAGTAAGCATAATAACATCATTATTTAAGGCAAATCATTATTTATATGATGATTTAGTGGCTAATGATATGGTTTATAAGTTTCAAGAACTTGTTATGAATGAAAGTAATAAACAACGACTTACTTTTTATGAAACTGTAAAGTCTCCTTATGAATTATTTAAGGAAAAAGGTTATACTTTAAAAGAGTGCCTTACTAATGAAGAAATATTATCATATAAAAAGTATTATGCTGAAGGTGAAAAACTTTGTACTTTTAACGGTAACAGGCTTTTGACCAATAGAGTATTCTTTGCTGTTAAAGATGATGTAGAAAAAATAGAAAGAAAACCTTTCCCTAAAAGAGAGGATGAATATGGAACTAGTGTGCTTTCTTTACAATTTACAAGAGCAAATAATTATTTATCAATTAAAAATAGATACAATCATACAGTTAATAATCCAGATGCAACATATCAAAATAATTTAGAAAATATTGCTAAGGGACTTACTTATTCATTTGAAAAATATTTTGGGATAAGGCAAAGTAATACTGATTTATCTTTTGAGATACCTAATTATGTAAAAACTTCGGAGGGCAAATATTATAGATATAATGTTGAATGGAATAATATTTATTATTGTGCAGATAATATTGTAATTGATAATTTTAAAGAGGTTTCTTTTCCAAGAGAAAAATATGTGCTATTTGATGGACTAGTTCTTGATTTAGTAAATAAAAATATTGAATGTTATGATGAATATAGACGAGATACTTTTGAAGATGTTTGTAAAGACATTAAAACCATTAAAATAGAAAATAATGCTGATAGTAAAAATATATATATTTTATGCGAAACTGGTGCAAAAATATATTTTGAACTAGATAAATTTAATCAAATTATAAGTGTAGTAATGGATGGTGTTGAAAGAATCAATGATGATTTTTTGGAAAATAGTTTTCATATTAAAAGATTTTCCTCAAAAGATACAGTTGTAATCGAAGATAGACTTTTAAGAGATTGTTCAAAGTTAGAATATTTATATTTACCTAAATGTGAAATAATTGGAGACTCTTTTGCTTTAAGAGCGGAAAATATTAAAAATGTTAGCTTGCCAAATATAAAAAGAGTGGGATATAGTTTTATAGCTTTTGCTAAAAATGTAGAAACATTATATATGCCAAAACTCGAAACTATAGGCAATGGTTTTATGTTTTACAATGAAAAATTACAATATATTAATTTGCCAAATGTAAAAAGAATAGGTTATTCCTTTATGTGCGAAAATAACTCTGTTTTGGAGTGTAATATGCCTAATTTAGTTATAGTTGGTGATTCATTTTTAAGACATAATAAATGTTTACAAAAATTAAATGTGCCTGAATTGCAAACAGTTGATAAATGTTTTTTAATAAATAATAATGCTTTAACTCATATATATATGCCTAATATTGAAAATATTGGTGATAGTTTTCTTTACAGTAATGAAGTTATTAGAAATGTTTATATTCCAAATGTTAAATTTATAGGTTCAAATTTTTTAAGTAAAAGCAGTGATATAATTAATAATTTATATATGCCAAACTTAGTTTCAATAGGAATAAACTTTTCTTCATCAAGAAAGTAATTATGGGAGGTTTTATGAATAGTGATTTAAAAATATTAAAGAAAAATATGGTGAAAATTTTAGTAAGTTATGCAGAGAACTTTATTTGCTAGTATTAAAAGACATTAATAATGACTTTCTTAGAAAATATCAAGAATTATTGAATAGTTTATGTGTACATAGTTAAAGTTTGTATAATTTATTATTCTCGAAGAAATTTGAAATAAATTATTCTAGATAAAAATAAATAAAAAACATAATGTTTATTCATTGACTAAATGTAAAAAATATTATATTATTTTAATAGATAGGAAATAGAAAAAGGGTGAAAAATGTGACAAAAGCGTATAGATTTACATACATTTTTTTAGGTATTATGATTACTGTTTTACTTGCTTTTTTAATACTTTGGTGTAGTAAATCATATACAGTTACATTTGATACTGATGGCGCACAAAGTTATGAAGCTATTTCAATTAGACCAGCACAAAAAATTGATTTACCACCATCTCCAGTAAAAGAGGGTTATACTTTTGAAGGTTGGTATTACGATGATAAAAAGTTTGATGAAAATACTTTAATATTTGATAATATTACTTTAAAAGCGAAATGGAAAAGTATTATGAATTAAAAAAAATCATTAGTTAAGTTCTAATGATATTTTTTTGATTAAATCTAAATATTTTTGTTTTTCTTTTTCTAAAGTTTCCTCATCTTTTCTTTCAAATCTTACTGTAAGAACTGGTCCTGTATTAGATTGTCTTATTAAAGTAAATCCATCTTCATAATCAATTCTTATGCCATCAATATTATTATATTTAATATTTTCATTATCAAGATATTCTTTTAATTTATCGATTATTTTTGATTTATTTTCTTCAGTAACTTCAATTTTAATTTCTGGTGTATGAAAGTATTTTGGAATACTTTCAGTCATCTGACTAAATGTTTGATTACTTTTAGAAAGCATTTCAATAATTCTTAAAGCATTATATATTCCATCATCAGTTCCAATCCACTTATCCTTAAACCAAAGGTGGCCTGAAAATTCACCACCAAAATCTAAATTCATTTCATTTATTTTTAAATTCATATAACTATTACCTGTACGATAAATTGTAAGAGGTAAGTTAATTTTTTGCATTTCATCAATAACTGCTTTAGAGCATTTAACATCCATAATTGCATTTCTATTTTTTAAATTTGGATTTAAATATTTATACATATTTATCATAACATTATCAATTGGAGTAAATACTGCTTTATCATCAACAACACCAACTCTATCAGCATCACCATCTATACCAAGAGCTATATCAAAATGATTTTTTGTAACTTCCTCTTTTAGCATTTGCATGTTTTCTTCGACTGAAGGATCAGGATGATGAGCTGGAAAGTTACCATCGCTTATTCCATTAATTATTTTGTAATCAATATCAAATTTTTTAAGGATTCTTTCTAAAATTATACTTCCTGTACCATTTCCCGGGTCAAATACAGCTTTTATTTTTTTACTTCCTAAATCGATACTTTCAGTAATTTTATTTATATAACTTTCAAAGTTATCATTATATTCTTGATAGAATCCTTGGGCATTTCTAAAATTACCCTTAAATAGAAAATCTCTAAAGTCATATATTTCTTTACCACAGGCATTACCCTTTATTGAAAAAGAAAATTTAAAACCATTATATTCTTTTGGATTATGAGAGGCTGTAATCATTATGCCATTTTCAACGTTTAATAGTTTTTTATAATAATAGTAAATAGGAGTAGTGCATAATCCTAAATCAATTACGTGTGCTCCACCTTGTAAAAGACCTTTTACTAAAGAAGAATTTAATCCCTCTGAGGAAAGTCTATTATCATGACCAATTATTACTTTATTTTTTTTTATGTATGAAGCAAAAGCATGACCAAAAGTAAATGCATCTTCTTCATTTAAATCAGTAGGGTATATACCCCTTACATCATATTCTCTAAATATATATTTTTTCATATCATCACCATTTAAATTATATAATTTTTTTCTTTTTTAGTAAATGTTTATGAAGATAACTTTACATAATCTGTACTATTTATTATTTCTTAAAAAAATGCAATTTTTTAGTGGAATTTTAAGAAAAAGTGTGTTATATTAAGAAGGTAATATTTTTTTCTATGGAAAGCCCGACAAACTTTTGTTAACATAGAAACGCATAAGTGCGATAAAAAGTTAAGACCTAGAAGTAAGGTGGTACCGTGGAATCTATTTCTGCCCTTACAGTATCTAGGTTTTTTTGTAATAAGGAGGAATTAAAATGATTACAAAACCTAAAGGATGCTATGATGTAACTGGAGATGTTGCAAGAAAGTATCAAAGAATATGCAAAGTAGTTTCTGCGTATGCTAAGATTTATAATTATAAATATATTAGAACCCCACTTTTTGAAAGTACAGAACTTTTTAAAAGAGGTGTAGGAGATACCACGGATATAGTTCAAAAAGAAACTTATGATTTTACTGATCGTGGAGGAAGAAATTTTACTTTAAGACCTGAAGGTACTGCTGGAGTTGTAAGAAACTTTATTGAAGATAAACTTTATGGAAATCAATCATCAGTAGTAAAAGAATTTTATATTGGTACAATGTATCGTTATGAAAGACCAGGATTAGGTAGAAACCGTGAATTTACTCAATTTGGTGTTGAATGTCTAGGTTCTGATGATGAAATGATGGATGCTGAAGTAATATCGTTATCATATAACATTTTAAAAGAACTTGGACTTGATGTTACTGTTAAAATTAATAATTTAGGTTCAGTAGAAGATAGAGAAAATTATAAAAAAGCTTTAGTAGAGTATTTAACTCCACATATTAATGATTTATGTGAGGATTGTCAAAATAGAATTAAAACTAATCCTTTAAGAATACTTGATTGTAAAGTAGATGATCAAAGTGAAATACTTAAAAATGCCCCAAGTATACTTGACTATCATTCTAAAGAAAGTAATGAAAGATTTAATAAAATATTATCATATTTAGATTATCTTGATGTTGATTATGAAATTGATAATACTTTAGTAAGAGGACTTGATTATTATGATTATATGGTTTATGAACTTAAACTTAATGATTCTTTAGCACTTGGTGGTGGTGGAAGATATAATCACCTTGTTAAAAATTTAGGAGGACCTGAAGTACCAGCGGTAGGATTTGCCTGCGGTATAGAAAGAATTATTAATGAAATGAGTGATGATAGTCTTGACAATATCGATGTTTATGTAATGTGTGTAAATGATGAAGAAAAGATTAAAGCAAATATTATTACTCAAGATTTAAGACTAAATAATATTATATGTGAAACTAATGTTATGGGTAAAAGTTTAAAAGCCCAGTTTAAAGAGGCAGATAATATGAATGCAAAAAATTTAATAATACTTAATAGTGAAGATTTATCTAAAGGACTTGTTACAGTAAAAGATAATGTTACAAAAGAAGAAGTAAAAGTTCCTGAAGATGAAATAATAGATTATATTTTAGGAGTGATTTAAAATGGATATAAAAGATTTATTAAAAGAAAAAAAGCAATATGTTGGAAAAGAAATAGAAATATGTGGATGGATTAAAAATCATCGTCCTCAGAAAGAATTTGGTTTCATATCATTTTCTGATGGTACTACTCAAGGTGGAATCCAAGTAGTTTATGATAAAACTTTAAATAATTTTGAGGATGTAAGTAAACTTTTAGTGTCATCTGCATTAAAAATAAAAGGTACTTTAGTTCCTTCGGAAGGTAAAGAGGATTATGAAATTAAAGCAAACTCTATTGAAATTTTATCTTCTTGTCCTGAAGACTATCCAATTCAACCAAAAAGACATACTCGTGAATTTTTAAGAGAGCAAGCTTATTTAAGACCAAGAACAAACCTATTTACAGCCGTATTTAGAGTAAGAAGTGTAGCGGCATATGCAATTCATAAATATTTTAATGAACATAACTATGTATATGTACATACACCACTTATTACTGCAAGTGACTGTGAAGGCGCTGGTCAAATGTTTGAGGTTACAACTCTTCCTTTAGGAGAAAAACCTGATTATTCAAAAGATTTCTTTGGTAAAAAGACTGCACTTACTGTATCAGGACAACTTCAAGCAGAAACATGTGCTCTTGCTTATAAAAAGGTTTATACATTTGGGCCAACTTTTAGAGCAGAAGATAGTAACACAAAAACTCACGCTGCAGAATTTTGGATGATTGAACCAGAAATTGCTTTTGCAGATCTTGATGAAGATATGTGCATTATGGAAGATATGCTAAAGTATGTTGTTAAGTATGTACTAGATAATGCTCAAGATGAAATGAAATTTTTAGATAGTTTTGTAGAAAAAGGCTTAATAGAAAAACTTACAAAATTGGTTAATTCAAAATTTACAAGAATTACTCACGAAGAGTGCATTAGACTTTTAATTGAAAGTGGTAAAAAGTTTGAATTTGAACCAAAATATGGTGAAGATATTGCTAAAGAACACGAAAAATATATTACAGAATACTTTAATGGACCTGTATTTATCTATAACTGGCCAAAAGATATTAAAGCGTTTTATATGAAACAAAATGATGATGGTAAAACTGTTGCAGCAGTAGATCTTGAAGTACCTGAAGCAGGCGAGTTAATAGGCGGAAGCCAAAGAGAGGAAGATTATGATAAACTTCTTGCTCGTATGAAAGAACTTAATATGGACACTGAAAGTATGAACTGGTATTTAAATTTAAGAAGATATGGCTCTTGTGTTCATTCAGGATTTGGAATGGGATTTGAAAGATTACTTATTTATCTTACAGGTGTTGATAATATTCGTGATGTAATACTTTTCCCAAGAACACCAAAAAATTGTGAATTTTAGAAAGGATTTAATATGAATAGTAATAATAAATATAGAAATAAATATTGTGGAGAAATAACTATCGATGATGCTGGTAAAACAGTTAGAATTGGTGGTTGGATTAATTCAATAAGAAATCTTGGCTCACTTGTATTTTTAACAGTTCGTGATGAAAGCGGTGTTGTTCAAGTTATAAGTGAAGAAAGTGAAAAACTTTTAGATTTAACTAGAGAAAGTACTGTAACAATTACAGGTACTGTTCAAAAAAGAAGTGGTAATGTAAACCCTAATATGAAAACTGGTGAAATAGAAATAATTCTTGATACTATTGAAGTATTAGGCAAATGTGAAAATGTACTTCCTTTTGAAATAAATCGTAGTAAAGAAGCAAATGAAGAAACAAGACTTAAATATCGTTATCTTGATTTAAGAAATAAAGATGTTCATGATAAAATAGTTTTCAGAAGTAAAGTAGTGGATTTTATACGTAAAACTATGAAAGAAATGGATTTTACTGAAATTACGACACCAATTATTACAGGATCTTCTCCGGAAGGTGCAAGAGACTTCGTAATTCCCTCAAGAAATTATCATGGTAGGTTTTATGCTCTTCCACAAGCACCTCAGATTTACAAACAACTTTTAATGGTATCAGGATTTAATAGATATTTTCAAATAGCACCTTGTTTTAGAGATGAAGATTGTCGTGCTGATAGAACACTCGAATTTTATCAATTAGACCTTGAAATGAGTTTTGCAACTGATGAAGATGTATACGAAGTTGGTGAAAAAGTATTCTATGAAACATTTAAAAACTTTACAGATAAATATGTTTCTCCAGCACCTTTTAGAAGAATATCTTTTAAAGAAGCAATGTTAAAATATGGATGCGATAAACCAGATTTAAGAAATCCTCTTATTATTGAGGATGCCTCTGATATATTTGAAAATAGTGATTTTGCTGGCTTTAAAGGTAAAATAGTTAGATGCATAAAATGCTCTAATGTAACTAAGAGTAATTCTTGGTATAAACATTTAGAGGAGTTTGTTAAAAGTAAAGGAGCAGGTGGTCTTGCTTACCTTAAAAAGAATGATGGTGAAATTAAAAGTGCTATCTTAAAATTCTTATCTGAAGAAGAAATTAATAGTTTAGATGAAAAATTTGAACTTAAAGATGGTGATGTTCTTTTTGTCCTTGCTGGAGATGAACATATTATTAAAATTGCAGGACTTCTTCGTAACTATTTAGGCGAAGAGTTAGAACTTACTGATCATAGTAGATTTGAATTTTGTATTGTTAATGATTTTCCATTCTTTGAATATAATGAAGAAGATAAAAAATGGGATTTTGGACATAATCCATTTAGTATGCCTCAAGGCGGAATTGATGCTTTAAATAATATGAATCCTGGTGATATAGTTGCATATCAATATGACTTTGTATGTAATGGTAATGAAATGGCCTCAGGAGCAGTTAGAAATCACGATATAAATATTATGAAAAAAGCCTTTTCTATAGCGGGTTATACTGAAGATGTTGTTAAAGATAAATTTAGAAGTCTTTATACAGCCTTTACTTTTGGTGCTCCTCCTCACGCTGGAATGGCTCCAGGTATTGATAGAATCGTAATGCTTCTTACTGATGAAGAAAATCTTCGTGAAGTACAAGTATTCCCTCCAAATGTACAAGGTATGGACCTATTAATGGGAAGTCCAAATACACTTACTGATAAACAATTAAAAGAGTTAGGCATTACCATTACGGAGGAAAAATAATGTTTACTAAAGACATAATAAATGATTATGCTGATAAACTATTAATTGGTCTTACTGAGGAAGAAAATACTCTACTTTTAAGGGAATTTGATGTTATTAATGATAATATGGCAAAAATAAATAATGTAAAGGGGCTTGAAAATATAGAACCTTTACATTTTCCTCAGGATTTAAGGGTAAAAGGAATACGTAATGGAAGGACTTCAAGAATGATTGATATTGATGATGCACTTAAAAATTGTGATGACTATATTGATAGAGAAGTTGAAATAATAAGGGTGGTGAAGTAATGAACTATTATGATAAAAATATTATTGAAATTCATAATGATTTAATAAATAAGAAGGTTACTTCAAAAGAACTTATTGATTTTTCTAAAAATAAAATATTAGAAACAAATGAAAAATATAATGCTTATAATTTAGTATTAGATCGAGTGGAAAATAATGAAATTAATACATTATTAAGTGGTATTCCTTATGCAATGAAAGATAATATTTCAACTAAAGGAATAAGAACTACTGCTTGCTCTAATACTTTAAAAGACTATGTTCCTATTTATAATGCTACAGTTTATGAAAAACTTTCTCAAAGTGGTGCTATAATGATTGGTAAAACTAATATGGATGAACTTGCTATGGGTGGAACTGGACTTACTGGTAATGCTGGCATAGTTAAAAATCCTTATGATGAAGAAAGGATTTCAGCTGGTTCCTCAGCGGGAAGTGCCGTTGCAGTGGCAACTAAAACAGTTCCTTTTGCAATTGGTACAGATACTGGAGACTCAATTAGAAAACCAGCAGCTTATACTGGAGTAGTGGGTTATAAACCAAGTTATGGTCTTATAAGTAGATATGGACTTTTTGCTTTTGCTTCCTCTCTTGATACAATTGGAGTTATTACAAACTCTGTAATTGATGCCGCAGTAGTAGTAAATGCAGTTAAAGGTTCTGATGATAAAGATATGACTACAATTAAGGATATGGATGAAGTAGATTTAACAAAAGATTTTAATAATTTAAACAGTAAAAAATTATTTTATATTAAAGAAATTGTAGATAAATCAAAATATACAAATCCAAATACAATAAAAATTATTGATGATTTTAATAAACTTTTAGATACTTTAAAAGATAAAGGTTATGAAATTTATGAAGAAAGTATTGATGAAAACCTTTTAAAGGCATTAAAACCAGTTTATACATCAATTTCTTGTGCCGAAGTTACCTCAAATAACTCAAATCTTACAGGAATTAGTTTTGGACATCGTGAAAAAGGTGAAAGTGCAATGGATGTTATTAAAAACTTTAGAACTAAAAACTTTTCTTCACTTATCAAAAGAAGATTTGTAATTGGATCATTTATTTTACAAAAAGAAAATCAAGAAAAATATTTTATTAATGCTAAAAAAGTAAGAAGAGTAGTCGTAAATACATTTAATGAATTATTTACTAAATATGATGGATTAATTCTTCCTGCTCAAAGTGATATAGCTCCGAAAATATGTGATACAACTGATGAAATGGGTAAAGATGAAAATGTACTTGATAATCATTTAGTAATAGGAAACTTTGGTGGATACCCATCTATAACTTTACCTTATAATAAACTAGGTGGTATGCCAGTTGGTATAAATATTACATCAGGCTTTAAAAATGATAGTTATATGCTTGCAGTAGCAAATGATATTGAAAAAATTATAAAGGAGGATATCCATGACTAAGTTAGTTATTGGTCTTGAAATGCATGCTGAGATGAAAAGTACTACTAAAGTATTTTCACCATCTTCAAATGTATATAATAAAATGGCTAATGTAAATATAAATGAAATTGATTTAGCATTTCCAGGATTTATGCCTTCTTTAAATGAAGAATGCGTTAAAAAAGCAGTTGAAATGGCCTTAATATTAAAATGTGATGTTGCAAAATATATGCTTTTTGACAGAAAGAACTATTATTATCCAGATCTTCCAAAAGGTTATCAGATAACTCAAAATACTAGACCTGTAGGTATTAATGGTAATTTGGAGGTATCACTTAATGGTAGTAAATTTAATGTAGAAATATTAGATATCCATTTAGAGGAAGATGCCGCCGCACTAGATCACTTGCAGACTTTTTCACTTATTGATTATAATCGTGCTGGTGTGCCACTTCTTGAAACAGTTACTGCTCCTTGTATGCATTCAGCTGATGAAGCAATTGCATTTTTAGAAACAATGTGTAGAATTTATAAATATACGGATATCTCCGAGGCAGATACTAAAAAAGGCCAAATAAGATGCGATGTTAACGTAAATCTTATGGATGATAATGGAAATTATATTACTCCAAAAGTTGAGATAAAAAATGTTAATAGTTTAGCAAATGTAAAATTAGCAATTTTATATGAGGAAAAAAGACAACTTGAGGCACTTCAAAACAATGAACCATTATATCAAGAAACTCGTAGATTTGATGAGACATCTGGTACAACAGTTCATATGCGTAGTAAAGCTGATGCAATTGATTATAAATATTTTGTAGAACCTAATATTCCACCCTATGAAATAACTGATGAATTTGTAGAAAATATTAGAAAAACTATACCAGTTTTGGCAGATGCTAGAAAAGATAATTATATGAGTAATTTAGGACTTGATGAGTATAATGCTAATATTTTAATCAAAGATATTAATATTGCAAACTATTTCGAAAAATGTGTAGAAGTAGGAATTAAACCAATTATAGCTGCAAATTATATTAATGGAATTATTACTTCATATATAAATGAAAAAGATATTAATATAAATGATTTTTATTTAAAGCCAGAATATTTAAAACAAATTAATGATGCAAAAGAAAGCGGAGTCTTATCATCAAAAGGGGTAAAAGAGGTTTTCTATAAATCTTTAGAGGAAAAGAAAGAACCTAAAAACTTTATTTCTAAAGAAGATGCACAAGTAAGTGATGAGAATTTAATTGAAAGTATAATTGATAATATTCTTTCTTCACATGAAAAAGAAATTTTAGAATATAAAAATGGTAGAACTAATATTTTTGATTTCTTTGTTGGTCAAGTTATGAAAGAAACCAGAGGTAAAGCAAACCCAATTATTACAAAAGATTTACTTCATAAAAAACTTGATTAATATATTTTATTTTGATACTATTAATATGCAAGGTAAACCTCTTATAAACCAAGCAATTATTATTAGACGATTACATATATTTAAATAGGGGTAATAAATATATACGAAGCGGAAAGATATGCCTTTTCTTAAGGAAAATGGTATATTTTTTTGCTTTTTTATTTTGCAGTAAAAACTCAAATGATTTAGAAATGGAGGTTAAATATGGTAAATTATTATGATGAAATTAAAGAGAAATTATTAAAAAATGAAATCTATGCAAAGGTAAAAGATTATTCAAAAGAAAGAAATAAAGTTATTACTTATTTTGAAGTAGGTAAACTTTTAAGTGAAGCTGGTAAAGAGTATGGTAATGATATAATTGGTAGTTATGCAGATAAATTAGTTAATAAAGTAGGAAAAAAATATAATTGTAGAACACTTCGAAGAATTAGACAATTTTATAATATATTTTCTGATACAAAATGGTCACCAATGGTGACCAAATTAACATGGAGCCATTATATTCTACTTTTACCATTAAAAAATGTAGAGGAAATAAAATATTATATAGATGTTTGTGAAAAAAGAAATCTTACAAAAAGGGAGCTAGAGGTATTAATAAAGTCAAAAGAATATGAAAGACTTAGTGAAGAAACTAAAAATAAATTGATCACTAATGAAGAACTTAAATTACCAGATTTAGTTCCTAATCCTATATTAATTAAAACTGAATATAATCAAGAAAACTTATCTGAATATGCACTTAAGGAAGCTATACTAAATAATCTAGATAATTTTTTAAAACAGTTAGGTAATGGTTTTACTTATGCTGGTAATGAATATAAGATTAAAATTGGTAATAATTATAATTACATAGACTTACTTTTGTTTAATACAGAGTATAACTGTTATGTTGTTATTGAACTTAAAGTAATTGAACTTAAAAAAGAACATATTGGACAAATACAGGTTTATATGAATTATGTTGATAAAGTTATTAAGAAACCATACCATGATACAACTATTGGCATTATTATATCTAAAAAAAATAATCAATTTATAATTGAGTACTGTTCTGATGAAAGAATATTTGCAAGAGAATTTAAATTAACAAATTAGAAAGGATGTGTTTAAATGGTAAATTATTATGATGAAATCAAAGAAAAATTATTAAAAAATGAAATTTATGCAAAGGTAAAAGATTATTCAAAAGAAAGAAATAAAGTTCTTACTTATTTGGAAGTGGGTAAACTTTTAAGTAAGGCTGGAAAAGAGTATGGTAATGATATTATCGGAAAATATGCAGAAAAATTAACTAATGAAGTTGGTAAAAAATATAATCGAAGAACTCTATTTAGAATGAAACAATTTTATAATTTGTTTGGCGAACAAAAAGTGTCGCCATTGGCGACACTTTTGACCTGGAGTCATTATGCAGAACTTTTACCTTTAAAAGACATTAATAAAATAAACTATTATATTAAAGTTTGTGAACAGCAGGGTTTAAGTAGAAATGATTTAAGAAATAGAATCAAATCCAAAGAATATGAAAGACTAGACGAAGAAACAAAGAATAAATTAATTAAAAATGAAGAACTAAAATTACCTGATTTAGTTCCTAATCCTATATTAATTAAAACTGAAAATAATCAAGAAAACTTATCTGAATATGCTCTAAAACAGGCTATACTAAATAATTTAGATAATTTTTTAAAACAGTTAGGTAATGTCTTTAGTTATATTGGTAATGAATACAAAATTAAAATAGGTAATAATTATAATTACATAGATTTACTTTTATATAATGTAAAATTTAAATGCTATGTAGTCGTAGAGCTCAAAGTAACAGAACTAAAGAAAGAACATATAGGACAAATTGAGATTTATATGAATTTCATTGATAAGAATGTAAAAGATGTATCTGATTATAAAACTATTGGCATAATTATATGTGCAAGAAATAATAAATGCATAATTGAATACTGCTCTGATGAAAGAATCTTTGCAAGAGAATTTAAAATAGCAAGTTAGAAATTGAGGTTAGAATGACAAATTATTATGATGAAATCAAAGAAAAATTATAAAATATGATTAAATTTTAAAAACATATAAACTTTTTAATAATTATACATAAACTATATTAGGTGATTATTTTGGATAATAAATTTTGGGGAAAAGTAAAAAATAAAACTAATGTTGACAAGGATACGATAATTGACCTTGCTAAAAAGCTTTCAAATGGAAATATGAAAGATGAAAAAACATTAAATGAGGTAATAGATACTTTATCTGGATTAACTGGTAAACAAGTAAGTGATGAAAAAAGAAAGAAAATAATTGATAAAATAGTAAATGATAAAGTCCCAAAAAATGTAGACAAAATGTTTTAAAAATATTTTGTTTTTTTATGCTTATATGTTATACTATTTAATAGGAGATGAGAAAATGAAAGTACCTTTTAAGGCAGGAAATATTTTAATTCCAAAAAACGTTGATATGCATAAATGGAGTGTTGTTGCATGTGATCAATACACATCTGAACCAAAATATTGGGAGGAAGTAGAAAATATTGTTGGAGATGCTCCTTCAACACTTAGAATTACACTACCAGAAATTTATTTAAATGATGCCAATGTTGAGGAAAGAATTCAAAAAATTAATGAAACAATGACTGAGTATCTTAACAAAGATATATTTACAGAACTAGATAATTCAATGATTTATCTAGAAAGAACTCAAAGTGATGGAAAAGTAAGAGAGGGTATAATGGGTATTGTAGACCTTGAGGATTATTCTTATGAAAAAGGTTCACAAACACTTATTAGAGCTACAGAAAAAACTGTAATTGAAAGAATACCACCAAGAATGAAAGTTAGAGATAATGCATCTTTAGAGCTACCACATATTATGATTCTAATTGATGATGAGAAGAAAAACATTATTGAAAGCTTAAAAAATAAAGTTACTACAGATGATATAGTATATGACTTTGATTTAATGCAAAATGGTGGACATATTAAAGGTTATAAACTTAATGAAAATATTCAAAATGAAATTATTTCAGGTTTAGAAGCTTTAGCAGATAAGGATTATTTTGAAAGCAAATACAATGTTACTGATAAGGGTGTTCTTTTATTTGCTATGGGTGATGGAAATCATTCACTTGCTACCGCTAAAGCTTGCTATGAAAAATTAAAAGAAACTATGGGAGATGCAGCTTTAGAAAGTCCAGCAAGATATGCATTAGTTGAACTTGTAAACCTTCATAGTAGTGCCCTAGAATTCGAGGCAATTCATAGAGTAATATTTGATACTGATGTTGAAGATTTAATTAAAAATTTATATGAATATTATAATATTAACGAGGAAGGCAATGGTCAAAAATTTGAACTTATTACTAAAGATATGGACAAAGTTTTATATATTGAAAATCCAAAGTCAAATATTGCTGTAGGTTCTATTCAAATGTTTTTAGATGATTATCTTTCAAATCATAAAGGTAATATTGACTATATTCATGGTGATGATGTTACTAAAGATTTTGGTTCTAAAGAGGGAAATGTCGGTATAATTTTTGATGCTATGGCTAAAGAAGAACTATTTAAAACAGTTATTTTGGATGGCGCACTTCCTAGAAAAACATTTAGCATGGGTCATAGTTATGACAAGAGATTTTATTTGGAAGCAAGAAAAATTAAATAATTAGGGTAATGCTCTAATTATTTTTTGTTTATAATTTTATTTATTCATGATATAATAAATATGAAAGTTAGATACATGGAGGGATTAATGTGTTAGAGTATTACAATGATGCTGATAAAGAGAGTGTTTATGAAAACTATGTTAAAATAGTTAGTAAACCTAAAAATATAAATGATGTTTCAATTCCCCAAATGATTGCGGAAGTATTGAAGCAATTTAATAGTAAAAGATTTTTATATAATTTATGTTGTTCTAGGGAACTAACGTTTTTGAAAAATATTCTAAATAATGAAATTGATGAAGATGATTTTTTAGATTATATGTTTGAAATTAAAACTTTAAGTAAAAAGTTTATATTTGACCAAGATAACTTTTGTATATTTCCTGAGCAAATTGATAATGTAAAATATGCAATAAAAAAGTTTAATAAATATGGTGCAAAATCAGATGAATATATTTATCCAATTTCTATTTTAAGAATAGTGGGATTTCTTCCTTTAGAGATGTTCAAAAGTGCAAATTATGAAAATACTAAATATGAAAGAAAATTAACTTTCGAAGAATATCTTTCAAATCCTTTACTTAAATTTTATACAACTATATATGAAGAAAATGATGAGAAGTATATTTGCTATGCTAATTATTACGAATTAATTCCGGAAATCGAGGAAGAAAGAAAAAATTATATAAACTTCAAATCTTTAACATCTAATAAATATTTAATCGAAGAAATGTTTTATTATGGTTTTCCTATTTATAATAAAAAAGTAAAAAAAATGTATGAGTTTATTAATCAAAATATTCCATATATAATTGATTATGTTGATGAGGCTAGAGTGCTTAATGATTATTCAACTGTTGAACGCTTTTTAAAGGATGATAAAGCAAGAAAAATAATTAATGAAGGACTTGAATATTCCCCATCTTGTGCATTATATGGTTTATCACCAATTGATTATCTTGATCTTAAAGACTCAGAATAATTACAAAAAACTGTAAGTTGCAATTAATTTTGCAATTTTTTTAATTCTAAAAAGGTTTGCCATAAAATATAATTAGTTGTATAATGATATAGTGATTGATATGAAAAAAAGTAAAACTTTAATAAACAGTTTGATTGTATTAATATTATCTATACTTTTGGTATGGTATTTTTTAAAGGATAATTACATGGTATCAATTGAGGTATTAAAAAGTGCTAATTTATGGTGGCTTTTTTTAGCGGTATTAATTTATTTAATATATTTTTTATTAGAAACGCTTTTACTTAAGAAACTAGTAAATATTCATAAAAAAGACTATTCATATTTAAGTGCCTTTAAGCTTTATTTAATGACAAAGTTTTTTAATGGTATTACTCCTTTTTCTACTGGAGGACAACCTTTACAAGTTTATGAACTTAAGAAAGATGGAATTAGTCCTATAAATGGGACTGCTATTATAGTTGAAAATTTTATTGTTTTTCAAACTGTAGTAGTTGTTATGGGAATTATATCTTTGATACTTAATAGTATATTTCATATTGTTCATGTGGATAGTGTTGTATATTTAGTTTCAATAGTGGGGTATGTTGTTAATTTTATTCTTCTTATTTTACTTTTCTTGATATGTATTAACAAAAATGTTAATAAGAAAATTGTTAGATTTATTATAAATATTCTAAGTAAGATTAAGATTGTAAAAAATAAAGATAAGCAGATTGAAAAATGGGATGGCTTTTGTAATGATTATTATGAGGGTTATAGAAGGTTAATTAAAGATAAAAAGAATGTAATTTTATGTTTAGTAATTGAATTTATTGCTATGATTATTTTATTTAGTATGCCATTATTTGTTATTTATTCTTTGAATTATAAATTTGATTATAATATAGTTTATATTTTGGTGTTATCTGTTTATATTTATTTTGGTGGTTCTTATATTCCAATTCCTGGTGGAACGGGTGGAGTTGAATATGCGTTTTTAGGTTTTTATACTTATTATATAGAGAGTAGTTATTTATTTTCTTGTTTAATTATATGGAGATTTTTCTATTATTATTTTCCTGTTTTAGTTGGTGCTATAGGGTATAATGTTGATAGAATTATAAGAGCT
>OJAW01000158.1_pt1 | contig 53799 bp, 58 predicted proteins | sample 1589151 | NCBI WGS metagenome assembly OJAW01 (sample SAMN03283290) | human gut metagenome | biome: human-associated habitat; material: feces | host: Homo sapiens | place: Peru | collected 2012
GAAAACAGATAGGAAACAGCCAATCCGGAAGGGATTGGAGGAGGATGGCAAAAACAGGCAGGAGGAAGAAAAAATGATTCAGGAAAGAATATTGGATTTGACAGATTATGCACTTGTGACCGGGCTGATCGATCCGCAGGATACGCGTTATACCATAAACCGGCTTTTGGAACTGTTCGGACTGGATGAATTAGAGGACGCAGTCGCAGAAGCGCATCAGACAACTATAAAGACACAGGAAGACGCGGAGGATGCACTCGAAGCGATCTTAAACGATATGACAGATTACGCATATGAGAATGGCATTATGGCAGAAAACAGTATTGTTTACCGGGATCTGTTCGATACGAAGATCATGGGACTGCTTGTTGCAAGACCGGGCGAGGTTGTAACAAAATTTAAAGGGCTCTACCATCATCAGTCTGCGCAGGACGCGACCGATTACTTCTATAAACTGAGCTGTGACAGCAACTACATCCGCAGATACCGGATCAAAAAGGATTTAAAATGGACTGCGGATACAGAATTTGGAACACTTGACATTACGATCAATTTATCCAAGCCGGAAAAGGATCCGAAGGCGATCGCGGCAGCGAAGCTGGCAAAGCAGAGCGGTTATCCGAAATGTCTGCTGTGCAAGGAAAATGAGGGCTACGCAGGACGTGTCAATCATCCGGCGCGCCAGAACCACCGCATTATCCCGGTGACGATCAACAACAGTGACTGGTTTTTCCAGTATTCTCCGTATGTATATTACAACGAGCACTGCATCGTGTTTAACGCAGAGCACACACCTATGAAGATAGACAGAGCCGCTTTTGTTAAGCTTCTCGATTTTGTTGAAAAATTCCCTCATTATTTTGTAGGTTCAAATGCCGACCTTCCAATCGTTGGCGGTTCAATCCTTACACATGAGCATTTCCAGGGCGGCAACTACGAATTCGCAATGGCAAAGGCTCCGATTGAAACAAAAGTTACATTCAGCGGTTTTGAAGATGTTCAGGCAGGTATTGTTAAGTGGCCTATGAGCGTTATCAGAATTATCGGCACAGACAAGGCAAGACTTGTTGAGCTTGCCGACAAGGTGCTTACAACTTGGAGAGGCTACACAGACAAGGATTCGTTCATCTATGCCGAAACAGATGGCACACCGCACAACACAATCACTCCTATTGCAAGAATGAGAAACGGCAAATTTGAACTTGACCTTGTTCTTCGCAACAACATCACAACAGAGGATTGTCCTCTCGGATACTATCATCCGCACCCTGAATATCACCACATCAAGAAAGAGAACATCGGTCTTATCGAGGTTATGGGTCTTGCCGTTTTGCCGTCAAGACTTAAAAACGAAATGGCTGTTCTCGGCAAGGCAATGGTGAACGGCGAGGACATTTCAGCAAACGAAACCATCGCCGCTCACAAAGAATGGGCAGATATGATTATGCAAAAATACGACATCAACGAGGACAACATTGACGACATTCTCAAAAAGGAAATCGGCATTGTATTCACCTCAATTCTCGGTCAATGCGGCGTTTATTCCCGTGACGAAGAAGGCAAGACAGGCTTTTTGAGATTTATTGAAAGCGTGAGATAATGTATAATTTTCACAACCACACCTACCGTTGCGGTCACGCAACAGGCACGGATGAAGAATATGTGCTTGAGGCAATCAAAAACGGCTACAAAGTGATGGGATTTTCCGACCACGCACCGTATTTGTTCCCAAAAAATCACCACAGCGGATACAGAATTCAGCTTGACAAAGCACAGGATTACGCAGACTCAATAAAGGCGCTGAAAGAGAAATACAAAGGCATCATAGACATCAAACTCGGATATGAACTTGAATACTTCCCTGCTCTTTGGAACGAAGAAATTGAATACCTAAAAGGCTTTGAGTACGATTATTTAATTCTCGGTCAGCATTATACCGACAATGAGTACGAGCCTTTTGCACATTATTCAGGTCACGAAACCGATTCGGTTGCCGTTTTGGACAAATACATTTCGCAAGTCATCATCGGTGCAAAAACAGGTTGTTTCACCTACATTGCACATCCCGACCTCATCAATTTTACAGGTGACAAAGAGGTTTATCTCAAAAAAATGAGGGACTTCATCACCGCATTGAAAGAGATTGACATTCCGCTCGAATTTAACTTTTTGGGTTACACATCACATCGCAATTATCCAAATCCCGATGTGTGGAAAATCATTGCAGAAGTCGGCAACAGGGTTGTAATCGGACTTGATGCGCACAAACCCGAAGTATATTCGGACAAAGAAAACTTAAAAAAGGCACACGAATACCTAAACGATTTAGGCATAACCCCTATCAATCTTGAAAATCTTAAGTTAATCAATTACGAGGGCAAATATGAGCAATTTTAAGCAATGGGCAAAAACTCCGCCGTGCGGCTGGAACAGCTGGGACTGCTTCGGTGCAGGCGTAAACGAAGAACAATTACGGGCAAACGCCGACTATATGGCAAAAAATCTCAAGCAATACGGCTGGGAATATGTTATTTGCGACATTCAATGGTACGAGCCGACCGCAGACAGCAACGACTATCACAATTTCACCGAACTTAACACAGACAAATACGGCAGACTTATGCCTGCCGAAAACAGATTTCCGAGTGCCAAGGACAGCAAAGGTTTCAAGCCGATTGCCGATTATATTCACTCACTCGGACTAAAGTTCGGCATCCACATTATGCGTGGCATTCCAAGACAGGCAGTTCACCAAAACCTGCCTATATTCGGAAGCAAATACACCGCAAGAGATGTTGCGCACCACTTTTCCGTGTGCTCGTGGAACACCGATATGTACGGCTTGAAAAACTGCGAAGGTGCACAGGATTACTACAACTCAATCATTAATATGTATGCCGAATGGGGCGTTGATTTCATCAAATGTGATGATATTGCGGTTACGGAATTCAGGAAGTGGGACAATCCGTACACAGCCGATTACGAAATTGAAATGCTCCGCAAGGCCATTGACAACTGCGGCAGAGAAATTATACTCTCGCTATCTCCGGGTCCGGCTCTCCGTGACAAAGCGGACCACCTTTGCAAAAACGCAAATATGTGGAGAATGACAGGTGACTTTTGGGATTTGTGGGAACATCTTTATGTTATGTTTGACAAATGCGAAGAATGGCAGGGCGTACGCAAAACAGGCAACTATCCCGACTGCGATATGCTCCCGATTGGCAGAATTTCAAAGCTTTGCTCATACCACGGCAAGCAAAACAGAATGTCAAACTTCACAAAGCCTGAGCATTACACGTTGATGTCACTTTGGGGAATTTTCGGCAGTCCGTTGTTCATAGGCGGAAATATGCCCGAAAACGATGAGTTTACGCTCTCACTCCTCACAAACAGCGACTATATGAAAATGCACAGAGAATCGGCAGACCCTCACTGCATAGCAAGAGAAGAAAAGAACAATAAGGGTTACATAATTTGGGCGTCGCATGGCAAAAACTGCAAATACCTTGCCGTTTTCAACACCGACACCAAGGCTAAAAAAATCAAAGCCGACCTCACCCAAATTCTTATGCCAAACACAGAATACACCGTGTACGACATTTGGCAAAAGCAAACAATCGGCACGGCAAAAAATTCACTCACTTTAGAGGTTGAGCCTCACGGTGCAATACTGATAAAGCTACAATAACAAACGCAAAATACCACGACAGTAGATAATCCTACCGCCGTGGTGTTTTTATTAGGATAATATTACAGATTATTTTGTCAGACTTTCAATCTCCGATTGTAAGCTTGCAGAGTTTGAAAGACTGTAGCTGAAGCCGTCTTTTTCCCAAATTGCATACTCAACTTCGTTTGAACTGTCATCTATATAAGTATAGAACTTTACATCTGCTTTGTTGATTTTTTCTGTTTTTTCAAGCGTTCCGCCGAAAATACCGCTCACATCGTTTGAGCCGTATTCCATATTGAATGTACTTCCGTCCTTGTATTCGATTCTTGCGGTTTTAGGGTAATTGTTTTCATCAACAATAACAATATATGCCTCAACCTCTTTGTCAAGTGCAGGAACCTTAAAATCAAGATACTTTTCCATTTCGTCAACAGAGTTAACCACCATAATCGGATTGGCAACCTGAACAAGTTCCGGTTGCGGTTTTGTAGGCAGGTTTGCGTTATAGTTAATCATAGCCGCTCCAAACGCTACCAAACAAAAGCAAGCCGCTATTGTGCCCCAAATCTTATAACTTCTTTTGCTTTTTACTTTCATAGTTTTCTTTGCCCCCATTATATACGAATCGTCAATATCGCCGATTGCTTTGTATAAATCTTCATTGGTCATACCGAATACCCCCTTTCAATCAAAAAGTCCTTTAGTTTGACTCTCAATCTGTGCAATACCATCGAAACGGCATTTTCTTTCATTCCGTATTCTTTTGCAATTTTTGCCACACTTTCATTGTACCAATATCTGCAAACAAAAATATTGCGTTTCTCCTGTGGCAACGATGCCAAAAAATCATCAATAACCTTTACAAGTTCTTTGTATTCCATTTCATTTTCAACATCATCAGCCGTTGACGCAACGCACTCTTCAAGTTCGTCAAGTATTACCGGTATGTCGCTTCCTCCCCTTTTTTGTGCGGTGTTTTGCTTGTATTTATTAAAGGATAGATTTCTCGTAATCTTTCCGAGGAATGTTGACAAAACACCGGGTCTGTGCGGCGGAATTGTATTCCAAGCCTTAATGTATGTATCGTTTACACACTCCTCGGCATCCTCCGCACAGCCTAAAATATTGTTTGCAATAGATGTGCAATATGTCCCGTATTTTTCATGCGTACGGGATATTGCACTTTCATCTCTGTCAAAATAAAGCTGAACTATCATGCTATCCTTCATTACAAATCCTCCTTTCCGTTCACCAGCCTTCACCTATATACACAACATTCGAATAAAAATCTCACACATTTTTCAAAAAATTTCATTTTTATAATACAATAAAAAAGAAAACGGTGCAACCGAGATGATTGCACCGTAAAGTTTATATTGCTTATTTTGCCTTCTTTTGTGGGCCGTTGTAGCCGTTTGCTTCCTGGAAAGCGGCAATCTTGTCAATTACCGACAATACAACATCAAAGCCCTGACCTACCGTATCTTCGGAGAAGCGTTCAGGCATATCTCTCCAAGTATGATAATAATATGTAAGCATCGGATTTTGAGCGGCAAATGTAACCGACTTAATGCCTGCTCTTGTCATAGGAGTTGAGTCGCAACCGCCGACAGGGTTGTGGATACAACCGTTTGTCTTTGACTCAATACCCATTTCGTTGAAAGTATCCTTGAACATCTTTTCCATATCGGCATCAAATCTAACGCCCTGCCAATCGTCCTTGATTACAACTTCAAAGTAATCTTCATCGGCAACAGAGTCGATATTGATATTCCAAGCGTTCTTTGTCATATCGTCAAAACGGTGTTCCTGTGCAAAGTACATTGAACCGCGAAGACCTGCTTCTTCCGAACCGATGTTAGCATCGATAATACGGCAGTTCTTTGGCATCTTTTCAGGATGTTCCTTGAAATACTTGATAACAGCATAGCTGAGGCCGATACCTGTTGCGTTATCCATAGCACCGCGGGAAGCGTTGCGAGGGTTTGGGTCGCCCCACATAACAACAAAGAGTGAACCGATTGCAGTCACGATAGGAACAAAGTTCATTGCAAACATAAGATTTTGATAGGCCTGTGAAGCAAAGAACTTTTCTGTCCAAGCGGTACCTGCAAAATCGCAGATATTTGCCACAGACATAAACACAGAGAAAAGTGCAATGAAGAAGAAGCAAATTGCACCGAAACCTACCTTGCCGTATGTTGCGATAAGTCCCATAACCGGCTTCGTGTCCTTGTACTTATATGCGTGCTCACTGTGACGCCAGCACCAAGATGTATCTGTGTGACCCGAAAGAATGATTGTGTAGTCATACTTGCCGTCCTCAGGTTCTAAAACGCCGAGAGTGTTACGGCTGATTTCCTGTGGGAAAAACATATCAAACCAAGTTTTGTAGAAAAAGCAACTCATAACAAGCCAAACGATTGTAATAATGCCAAGCGCACCGAGAGCATACCACAATCCGTCAAACTTACAAGCATTTGCAATGATTGCGCCGATACTTATAATAACGCCCGACCAGCCTGCATATGACAATCCGCCGATTGATGAGCGAGGTGACACCGCAAACTCTTCAGTTTTAGGTTCAATTCCGATTTCACGGAGTTTATCACCCATATATTCGTGAAGTTTGATTTCACCGTCTGTGCCCGGTAAACGAGAGCCGATTTTGTGAGCCGCATGTTCAACAATGCTCATAGCTTCACGGGCATACTTTCTGTTTTCTTCTTTCATACAAATTTACCTCCATAGCTTTTTAAAAAATAGCTATGTTTATTTTACCATTATTGTAAATTTTATGCAATACAAATATAAAAAAAGAGTAAAAAGTTGTAATAACTTTTTACTCTTTTTACTCTTTGTCTGTTTATCTAAAACCTACAACAAGATAACTTTTACCAACTTGATTGAAATTTGTCATTTCAAACGAGGCAGTAGCTGCCGCATTTTTAACTTCAAGCACTTCTCCGTCAATATTCAAGCCGTATGTACTGCCGTTTACGGTTGCAATGCCGAAATAATTGTAATGCACATTGTTGCCGAAATCCGAAAGGCCAACAGCATAATTTGTTGCAAACACAAAGCACACCGACGGTTCAAACCCCATATTCAGTTTTATGCTTCTGGTGTCGCTGCCGTTGCCTATATATGACGCACATCCCAAGGGATTGCTCCAAGCTTTCTTTTGCTCCGCCGTTACATGTTTTGACACATTCCATATATGCTCACCGAGAGTTTTGTCGATAATCTCGTTATCTCGGTTAAAGTCCTCCATTTGCGGAATATCCGAACCAATCCATTTGTTAAGTTCCAATTCTTCAGTTTTGTTTGTACTGCTCATAAACACAAATCACCTGCTTTCTGCCATTGTCCACCTGAGATCACGGCTTGCAATACTGTCCCAAGTGAGTTTTTCACCATCGATAAAGTTCCAATCTTTTCCGTTTCCGCCGAGATAAAAATCAAAAATTATCCCAAACCAAGCGTTAAAGATTTTGCCTACCGTTTCAATATCATATTTTGAAATATAAATTTTTCTGCCGTCAATTCTGTATTCAATATTTTCAAAGGCTTTGGCAATACCGGCACAGCTCGGTGCGGCAAAAATATTTACTGCCGCTAAACCTTTGATATTTTGAAGATAATCGTTTAGCTTCATTATTTCTCCGCTTACGGCACTTATTTCTGCCAATGTAAGCACATCCGCCGTGTCGATTTTTGCAATGCCGTACAAATTTTTAATTCGTTCAAACACCGTTTTCATCCGCATTCCTCACATCAAAATCAATACCGAACAAAGTAAAAAGCGACAGCACATCATTTACTTTCTCTTTCAAGTTTTCAGAAAGAATTTTGTTCCTTGTTTTCAATATGCAAACCGGCCTGTCGCCCTCTCTGATAATATTGCAGTCTGTAACCTCGTCAAAATTCATAATTCTGCCCTTCAAAAATTCAACATTTACACCGTTTGCAGGATAACGAAGAGCGTCTTTTATTCTCAAACGCAACGCTTCGTCATTTTCACTATTGCAACCGCCGATAAAACTAACTCTGTTTTCTGCTCTTGCAACCGAACTCGGAGGATTAACCATAACACAAACTTCACCGTATGCGGCATTGTATTCTTCGCCGTCGGCAAGAGCCTGTGCCTTTACCGTAACGGATTTTTCGCCCGCAGCGATAGTGCCCTCTTCAAGAGTTATGTACTGAATATACTTGTGCCCTTTTTTCGAGCAGATAATCCCCGATGGTATAACCGTGTCATCCGCTTTTGCCTCATCAATCAAAAATGTAATTTCACCGCTTGCCTTGCTCGCCGTTTTTCTTTCAATACCGCACTCGGCGGCAATACGGTCAAGATATTCTCCCGTTGCACTCATCCATCCGGCTTGCTTGAGCAAGTATTCGCCCTCAACATACAAATTGTAAAGCTCGGTTGCTATTGCTTTTATTCTTATACCCGATTCACCGTGCACATCAAGAACCTCGCCCGACTGTTCAAAATAAGCGGTTCTGATGTTCTCAATAATATCGTTGTAGCTAATCAAAATCCGCAATCACCGACCTTTCTTCTCCGTTAACCGTTAAAACAAAGGTTACGGAATTTTTATTTTTTACGGCAGATTTTACAAACACTCCGTCAAGTTCGTCAACGCTTTGCCTTGCATAAGCCAAAATTTCAGCGTTGCTTTGACTTGCTCGGATTTTTGAGCCGAAGTTTTTATCGGCATAAAACCTGCCTCTTTTAACCGTTAAACACCTTACGGCATTTTTTAAATTTTCCTCAATAATATCAAAATCATTCATTCTGTATCACTCCCCCACCGTTAATCACCAAACCGTTGAGAACAATATCGCCGTTGTTTTTCAGAATTATATACGCTCCGCCTTTTGAAACGATTTTTATTTCGCCGCTTTCAATATCGTTACACTTATTTAATGTACCAAGCACAACGCTGCCGTCATTTGACGGAAGCATAAGCACATCTTCATCAACAGGCGGAACACTTTGATAACCGTACGGTGCGTAGCAATCTATATTTCGCCTTTTAACCGTTGCACCGGCTTCTATCTGATTTTCGGACAATGTAACCTTGCCTTTTTCGGCAACATCGCTGTTTTGTGACGAAATAATCTTTTTACTCATCCACATAACTCATTTCCTCCAAATCAAGCACGCATCTTGCATCAATCACGGTTCGCTCACCGTTTGAATCAAAAATATGTGTAACTCCGTTTACAACAACATCGCCGTAACTGTCAAAGCCTTTAATATCGGAGATTAACCTGTTTGTCAAATCAATATCAACATAACCGCACATTGTAATTTTCCATCCGCAGTAATCCGAGTTTGCCGCCCAAAAAGCCGACCTGAGCGTTGTTTCTCTCTGCCAATCGGGAATGATTGAGATATTACTTACTTTTGAAGCGGTTATCTTCTTATCCCTCATAACCTTACTTATGCGATGATAAATATAATCGGTTGCGTTGTTTATTTTATAATCAATCTTGGATATTGCTCCGCCTCTGTTGATTATCCTTTTAAGCGTAACAATCTTTGATTTATCAAGTTCAACCGCCTTATCGGTTTTTAAAAGCACAATTTCATCATTTGGTGTAACTCTGATATTTTCACCTGTAACGGAGTACACAAAGCCGTTCAGCACACCGAAAAGTGAAGTGCCCTTGCTCACCTGGTAGGTTATATCGCTGAACACTTCTCCTAAATTGTACTTAAAATTTTTACCGATATTTATTTCATACAAAGCCCGTGCACTCGGCGAAGTGTACGCAAACGGCTTAGCCTCGCTGTCGGTCAAAAGGCACGCACTTGAGCGGCAGTACAAAAAACATTCAACCGAATTTTTATGCACGGTTTCACGCTGAGTATCAACATAGCCGTTAAATACACACCTTTTGCCGATATACGCTTTTGCCTTATATAATTCCGGCAAAACATTGTCATTTACAAAATTAAGCCTCAGCCCATCACACGGTGCATCGGATTCTCTGCACAACTCATATGATAAAAGTTTGCCGACGGTGACCTCGTTTTCTTCCAAATCAAAAAGCACAAATTTTAAATCAGCCATATTTTGTCACCCTCTTTTAGTGCAAAAATGTTGCCTATATCATTACATTTTACAAGCGATTCTATTTCAATGCCTGTTCGGTTTGCCACATCAAAAAGATTTTCTTCTTCAAGAGCATAGGTAAAACGAGGCGTTTTTGCTTCACTCTTTGTATTGCTTTCCTGAGTAAAAACAAACGAATAATCCACCCTGTCGTTACCGCTTGAATACGAAATATCAAGAGATGTAAAGTGCATTTTGAGCGGCACGGAATTTGGCAAAAACAAATAATCGCTGCCCTTTTTGTTATAAACACGCACCATTTCAAACGCTTTGTCTGCCGCATTTTCGCCTACAAAACAGCCTTTACCCGAAACAGAAACACAATCTCTGCCGTTTTCAACACAAATCTGTTCCGAATAAACGGTGTCGTATTTTACACTGCTTTTATTCATACAAATCTTAAAATCCTTTGGATTTACATCAAATTCAAAGCCTTTGTATTTCATTTTCATATGCTGCACATCAATCACCCCTCACATTATTGTCGTATCGTCTTGAGTCAAGCATTATGTAATCGCTGAGCCTGTCCGCTTCATCACGAAAAACAAATATGTTTTCGTTTTCCATAAGTCAAGCCTCCTTTGAATATGCAAGAGAAAAAGTAAAAGTTGCCCTGATTTTGTAACATTCGGCACTTGATTCTCTACTTATCGACGAAAGCTTAATTGCACAAACACGCTCATTCATAATGCACCTGACAATATTTTCCATATCATCAAAAGCGGCAGGTGAGCCAAACTCATACGGCACAAACAAATCAATATCCACGGCATATTTTCCGTAAAAATCTTCATTGTCAACGCTTATGCTTTCCAAATCCAATTCGGCAGGTGCCAGCGTACACACCTTTTTCAAAAGCTTTGTCGGCTTTTTTGCATATGGGCACGCCTTAATAAAATTAATATTATTAAGTTTTTCAGATGATTTCAAAATATCAAGAAGTTCGTCCGTTTCGTTATCCAAATACATTCTCATCCCCCTTTACCGCTTCTCTGAGCACCGCAGAAAAGTAAACAACTTCTTCTCCCACACATACAGGACTTGACTTTACAAAATAGTATTTCTTGCCCATAAGATTCATAATGTCATCTTTTCCGAAAGATGTAACATCAAGAGTAAAAATACACTTTATGTAATTCTTTTGATTATAGCCGATTTGTGTGGGATTTGTTTCAAACCTTACTTTGTCCTTTTTCCAAAGCTGTTCGGTCATCACCTTTGCGGTGATGACCTGTCCGTCTTTTGTTGTGACGGTACAGCTTTTTGCATATTTATCAATTAATCGGGAGGTGATTTTTGCAATATTGTTAACAAGCATATTTACACCCCTCTGAAATAAAATCCTTTGTCCTCTGCCAAATGTGCAACGTCTGCATAAGCATTTTCAAAAAGGATTTTTGCATTGGTTTGAACATTGCCGTTTGAAGAAGTTGAAACGCTGACATCTCCTGCGGTAAATGAAGATATTTCTCCGTCACTCTGCATAAGAGAAATTTGATAATTTGTTTTTGCCGCAACATAGTACTCAAGCAAATTTTCTTCATCTTCGCCGTATTTTCTGTTTGAAAACGGATAGCAGTTAACTTTTATCAAATCGATATACTTCTCCGCTTCCTCTTTTGAAAAATCACCTATTGTGCAAAGAACATCAACAATTTTTTCAACATTCATAAATTACTCTTTCTTTTCAAGGTAAATAACGGCATTGTCAACGATTCTGTTAAATCCGACCGTACTTGTAACTGTGGCTCTTTCGATTTGACGGTCAATGAGTTTATCAAAATCGGTAACAATATCACCGAGCTGAACCTTTTCAATTGCAAAGTTTTTATCAAAGCCGACAACCGCACCGTCAAGAACATTTGTATTGCAATGAATCAACTTTGCTCCAAACGGAGTAAGATTTTTACCGGTTGCATGAATATTAAGACCTGCTTCTGAATCACGCATTTCGGCGATTGAAGCGATGCTCTTAAACTGTTCGGTTTCGGCAACAATTGTATTAAATTCATAAGGGTTAATCGAAGTGTACATATTAAGCAAATCACTAAATGTAACTTTGTTAAGATTTGTAGCGATAATGTCAATACTGCCCTCAGCACTCAAAACCTTAAGAGCCTGATTAAGCTGGCAGGCATTAATGTAATTACCGATCTGTTTAAGCATAACGGCAAAAAGGTCAATACGCTGAGTCTTGATAGCCTCATATGAAGCAATAAGGCATCTGCCCGACTTATAAAGCTTTGTGAGCTTGTCATTTAGTTTAATTTCGATTTCGGGAATAAATGTACCTTCTTCAATAGCCGAATCGACTGTGTACTTTGATTCAATCGCCGGGCATTGAGCAGAGCGATAATCCGTTGAATCAATCACGGTTGTTGTGGCAACAATGTCATCAACAACATTATTTGTTTCAACAACAGCCGCAACGCTTCTTCTGATAAATTCCGGGAACAACACAGCAGAATTTGAAGTTTGGAAAAACTTTGAAATACTGTCGGAATTCTGTCCCTTTACCTTAATATCAAAACGCTTGAGCTGTCTTTCAAAAGCATCAAGTCCTTCAAGTTCGGTACCCTTGTAATTTTCACTTGGGTCAATTTCTTCAAGAGATTTTGAAAAGCCCTTGTTGGATGTGTAAAGTCCCTTGTCAAGTTTTAATGTATCAAATGTCATATTTTTCTTACCTTTCCGACCGCAAAATTATTTTTTAACACCCTATGCGGTCATATAGAATGTATATCAATTTGTAATTAAAGAATAATGCCTGCTCTTCTTGTTTCCTTATCAATCCAAAGAACTCTGCGAAGCGGAGCTTCCACGGTTGTACTGTGCATAACCGCCTTGTTTTGATTAATAACAAGTTTTGAAAACATCGGCAATTCATCACCCGAAGCCTTAACTTCTACATAGCCGCCGACCTGAACGGTATAATAGCCGTCGTTTATTGCGGTTACAATACCGAGAAAAGTTTCATTACCCTTTGTAAGAATAACATCTCCGTAATTGTTTACCGATACAAAATCGCCTACCGAAATTTTTTCCGGTATTGTATGAAGACATTGCATTGTGATGTACTTTGCGTCAAATCCGTTATAAGAAACCATATTATTTCCTCCTAAATTCTAAATTGTGAAAAATCGTTTGTTTTTTTATTTGCCTCAGCAGCAAGCTGTGGCTTGATTTTTGATTTTGCATTGCTTTTTTTCATTCCGTCACGAAAGCCGAGCAATTCCTTTGTTGTCATAACGGCAGTAACAGACGAAAAAAGTTTTGCATCCATATCCGGAAATGCAGACTTAAACAAATCCACAACTTCCTTTGACAAAGCCTTTTTATATTCCTCACCGAGTGCGGCTTCGCCCTCAAGATTTTCAATATAAGAATAAAGCCTGTCCGCTTCGGACTTAGTCAGCGTAACATTTTCGCCCGAAGAAATAGTTTTAATAATATCCTGCATTTTTCTCTCCTTTGTGTTCAAAAAAGATTTTGTAATTCCGGCTTCGCGTTGTGCCGGCACGGCAACGAAAGAAAACTCGTAAGCATCCGTAGCGTCACTCAAAATATTAAAACACAGCTTACCGCCGTAGGTTTTGCCCTTTATATGCTCACATCTGCCATGGCGATTGTCGGTATTGCAAATTGAACAATAAGATTTGTCGACACTGCAAGATATCGACACTTCCTTTTTAATACCGGCGTCAATTTCATCAATAAGCGACTTGTTTTCTTCGTTATTGAGCATATACGCCTTTGCTTTGAGAGTGTAAAAATCCTCGCCGTCGGCGGTTTTTCTGCCCGGAATTTTTTCAACATAAGCGTCAAAAACTCTCGCCTTTTGGTCATTTGCCTTCATAGAATGGTCAAATATTCCCGTTTTGCCGACAAACAACTTGGCAAGTCGATTAAGTGTCTGTACCGAAAACTTTTCAAAATCTCTGTCAACATCATTATTGCAAAGGTCCACATTAAATGTATAAACCTCATCTGCCGACATCTCACGCCTCGTAAAAGTGCTGATTTTTTTCATATCATCTTCAGTCACTGCACTTTTTTGAATAAAAGCATCTGTCATCACTTTTCCTCCTTTAAAATATTGTCTGCCTGTGCATTGTAAAGTCGAGCCTGTGCCATCTGAATTTCGTCCTGCAAAGTAATATCGGTCCACTTAACATCAACATCTCTGTAAATTCCGACAGTTGAAAGATAAGTTTCACCGATTTTTTTGATAATCGGACTTACAATTCTGCGATACGCTTTAAGCTCAGTTGTCAAAATATCCGCCTGCTGCTGGCTCATACGCTCCGTGGTGGACCACGAAAGACCGAACATATACGGCATAAGCCCCGTTTTTGCAATTATCTGCTCAAGCATTTGGCGAACGGGAATTTCGCTGTCCAAAATTTGATTGTCCGCACCGATAACACTGACCTTAACATCACCGACGGCAACAAAATCCTTAACCGTTTCGGTACTGCTCATAGCGTCTTTCCACGCTCTTGCCATTTGATTGGCACGCTCTTTTGCAAACGCCTTGTCCATTCCGTCGCCCTGCGGCTTATATGTTACGGCATATCTCAAGTTACCGAGTCGTTGCCAATTTGTACCTATAGTGTTATAGATTTTCAGCAAAATGTCCGATACAAACGGTAAACCTCTGAGCAAACTTGTGCCTAAAATCTCGCCCGGTTCCGGATTTAAAACCGAAAACAAAATTCTGTCCTGATATTTAAACGGCACAGAACCGTTCAGATGACCCGAGCAAAAAATCAGGCTCAAATCATCATCTGCTCTTTTTACATTTACACAACCGAGTTCGCCGTTGTACAAAGCATAAAATCCGTACTCATCCGCCACAATTTCGCCTATTGCGGAGCCGTAAGTCAAAAGTTGATTCATAAAATTATCAACAAAAGACTGTATGCCTCGCTGATTTCCGCCGACATTAACATAATCAAGAAATTTGTTCATATCCTCATTGATTTTGTCATTACCGCAATCAAGTTCAAAGCCGCCCATAAGCCTTACAATTTTGTTAATTGCACTGTCAATAATAGGAACACCCTCTCGCAAAGAGCGGTAAATTCTGCCGTTGGCTTCGACAAGCGGATTGTATCCTCCGAGACTTCTGAACGGATGACAATTATTACCCGCAGTTTGCACCGAAGCGGTTTCAAGTGCGGCAGAAGATTTGGCACTCTTGTTTTTGCCGAATATACTCAAAACTTCACATCCTTTCTACCGCAACGGAAAACGAACAGTCCTCTCTGTCTGCATCCAAAACCGTGTTGACAAAGTACCGTATGTCATCCATTGCATGGTCGTTTTCTTTTTTAGGTGCGTCACGCTTTATATCGTTATCCCAGCGATAAATCGAAAACTCTCTTATCGCATCCGTGCAAACCGGAGATATAAATATCTCATTTTGCCTAAGTGCCGTACAAACCCTGTTTATACCCGTAAGAACATCATTATCCGCCTTGATAACGGTAAATTCACCGTGACGGCGAACCGTTTCGATAAACGAAGCGGCTGACGGGTCAACTATCAGAGCCGTTATTGATTTGTCCCCGACAAGCTCTTTCAGATGACCGTAATATTCCTCGTCCGTCAGTTGAACACCTTTATCTCTTGACGAGTGATAATATTCGTTTACTCTGTACCAGCCGTCATTACCTTTGCCCCACAGCCCGAGTGAAAAAGGATTGACCGTGCCGTAATCACAGCTTAGGTAATATTCACTGAAAGAGTTTGCCGTTTTTATGTGCCTTTCGGCAGAAAACATAGGATAAACCAAGCCGTCGGCGGCAACCCATTTGCCCTCTATAAAGCGTTCATAAAACGCACCCGTATAAAGTTTTTGGTATCGATTCTTGATTTTAGGCGAAAGAGAAGGATTGTCATCCATGGTAAAGTGAAGATAGAGCATATTCTTTTCATCTGTTTTTTCAATCCACTCATTGTAAAACCAGTGAAAAGGATGCTCCGGGTTGCAGTTGAACCAAAATTTTGAACCTTCAAGCGAACACCTTGCAAGTGCCTGTTCAACAAACGAGCGAGGCATAAGTGCAACCTCGTCAAAAAGGACACCGCCCAAGGTCATACCCTGGATGAGAGCAGCTGAGCTTTCGTCCCTGCCGCCAAAGATATAAAATCTGTTTTTAACGCTTCCTCTTTGAATTTCAATCATATTTTTGCTGATTTTCTCCGTTACATTGAACCCGAGTGATTTGAGCATCGGTATCATAGGCGTTACAACATTTCGCCTGAGTGACGATATTGTTTTGCCGCACAGTGCAAACGATGTATCGTTGAATACATAAAATGCCCAAAACACAAACGACAGCGACATACAAAGCGTTTTGCCCGACCTTACGGCACCGTCACATATAATGCCGTTTTTTGTACCGTATTTGCTGCCCTTGCACCACCAATTAAGTGTTTGAAGCTGCTTTTGCGAAAATGGGAAAAACTTAACCATCGTTGTTTTCTCCGATATTCGTTTGTGCACTCTTTTCAAGTGCTTCGTAAAAGCTCAAGCCGTTTTCCTGCTTTTCTCCGTCACGCTCAATCAGTTTTTCAAAAGCTTTTATGCGGTCAAAAAATTTTATTTCCATTCCGCCGCCCTTTGGTCGTTTAATCTCGCTTACATTGATAAGTTTCAATTTCGGAAGTTTTTGCATCGTTTCCTCCTCCGTCATAAAGAGAAGCTTTACCGCATCACAACAAGAACCGAATGCAAGGTCCGTTAATCCTTTTTCAATCTGTTCTTCAAGTGACATCTTTTTCTTTGCCATTCTTTCACCTCAAGTCGATAATTTGAAAGCATTTTTTGACTTGTCATCAACAAACCCTTTCACCTATAGGCTGAAAACGGCGTTTTTATTCGCCTTTTATGTATATTTCGCTCAAAAAAAGCAAAAATAAATTTATTTTTCATCATTTATTCAATCAAGCCGTATATTCCTGCAAAACGGTATGCATTGATTTCAAAGATTTGTAAAGAAATTAATAAAATTCTATACAAGCCTGTTGTAATGTAAAAATCCAAATGCTATAATCATAAAAAAGGAGGTGACGCCCGTGAAAGAAAAAATGCAAAACCTTATTGAAAAATTCAAAAAGTTTTGCAAATGGGTATGGAGCGAATGCAAAGATTGGCATACGCTTGTGCTGTTTATAATTGTGGTTGTAATTATGTACACACCTGTGTGGGGCGGTTACCTCATCCACCTAATATTTAAAAAATCGTGGGGCAGTATTATGGCAACGGCATATCTTGCTTTCTGGGCAGGTCCGTTCACGCCTTATTTTCCGCTGTGCATTGCAATCACCCTCGGCATAAAAAAGCTGATTGAAAAAATCAAATCAAAAAGAAAAAAGACAAGTGACTGAACTGAGCACTTGCCTTAGACTGTCGATAAAGCTCCTGAACCACGCCAATAAAATAAATTAACCACTTAATGCCTCCCTTGTGTAAAAGGAGGTGGCAACACTAAGTGTTGACGAAGGGATTGTAAAAGTACCGCAAACATCGAGTTTGCGGTACTTTTGGCGTTTTTCGTTTTTTTCTCAGTCGAGGTACCATCGTACATCTTCCTTCGCAAGAAAACGAAATTCAGAAACTTTCTCAACAGCCTATATCTTGCTTCAAAGAAAGCAGGCTTTTTATTTTATATTATATGTTTCTGATATCGTTGCCGATAAAATAAAACGGCACATATTCACCGGTAAGCCGGCTTGTAATACGCTTGTCGTACTTTTCTTCAAGCTTTGAGAAAGTGTAGTTTGTTGAAATAATCGTAGGTCTGCCGGCAAGAAGTCGGGAGTTAACTATGTTATAAACAGTGGCAATACTGTACTGATTGTCAATTTCCGTTCCCAAATCATCAAGCACCAAAAGGTCACATCCGAGCACCTGATTTTTTGTATAATTGATATTATCCGTTCTGCCGAACTGCTCGCTTTGCAAATCGTCACAAATGTTTTGACTTGTGCCGTAGCAAACATTAAATCCTTTATTAATAACAACATTGGCTATTGCAAGGCTCAAATGCGTTTTGCCGAGTCCCGCACCGCCGAAGAAAATAAGATTTTTGCTGTTAAGCGAAAAGTTCTGTGCATACTTTCTGCAGGTATCAAAGATTTTTTCCGCTCTTTGACGGGGAATAATCGCATTTTCCATCGGTTGCTCGCTGTAATAGTCAAGCACAAAATTGTCAAATGTGCATTTGTCAAGCGGTGCAAAACGGGACACCTCTTTACGCATCAAGTCCTTTAACAACTGCTTGTGACAGGTGCACATTCTGCCGTTTATAAAACCTTTATCCTCGCACATCTCACAAACGAACTGCGGTTTCATTGCATTTTCACGGTAGCCGTTTGCCTTGAGAAGTCTTGAGCGTTCCTCCACAAGAGCCTCACTTCTTGCACGAAGTTCCGCCACTTTTTCATCGGTATTTTGCTTGTAGAAAAACAGCTGACTTATTTCAAGTCCGACCTGCTGAAGCCCTGCCTGAATTCTTTTGATTTCGGGAATTTCTTCTTTTATCTGCGCAGAACGCATGTCGGCTTCCATAACGGCTGCATCGTGTCGTTTTTCAAGTATTCTTTTTGCCTTGTTGTATATCTCGTTTGAATATGCCATAGTTATCCTTTATATATCATAATCATCATTGAGCATTGCACGGCGGTTAATCTCGTCAATGTCATAGGTTTCATCAATAGCCGATTTAGATTTTTGCTCTTTCTTTGCATGGAATTCTTTTTCTTCCTCGGCAACGGCTTCGGGAGTAAATATTCCTTTTTTCTTCCAATTTTTAAGTACGGAATCAACATATTTAAGCGTTGGTTTGTCCGTATTTTCTTTCATAATATCGCAGGCGATTGAAATCATTTGAATATCAAAGTCCTCACTCCAGCGACTTATCATCTCTCGTTGCTTTACGGTAGGGCTGCGGTGTTTAATTCCGCTGACAGCCACAATCTCGCTCCACAACCTATCGGATGCCTCAAGCATACGGAGTTTTTCATCCGCCGCTTCAAGGGTTACAATTCCCTCTTCGCTCCAATTTTTTGCCATAGAACCTATATATGCGGTACCGATTGCTCTGCCCTTGGATTTTTCGGTTTTGTAATACTGCAAAATCACAAGCACAACATCGCTTGGAAGTCCGTAATATGTTGCCATATTTATAACAAGCTCCTGCTCAACATGGCTTATCGTTCTGCCGAAAACCTCCTGTGCGTGCTGAATAAGCTCGGTAAGTTCGCTGTTTTCCCTGCACATCGTAACAATGTCGCTCGGATTGAGTTTCGGAACAGGGATAGCCTCTTTAACTTCAACGGTTTTAACTTCGACAGGCTTAGGCTGAACGGTTGCCGTTTCGCTCACCGGTGCGGCATTAACTGCACCGTCACACGAAAGCACACCTTCTTCTACCCAAAACTCCAAAAAATCGTTTGCATCCGCCTCGGTGCAACCGAGTGACTTTGCAACAAATTTGCCATCGCACGGACCGTTATTTGCCAAAATGAGCAACAATGCCTTTAATTGATATTCGCTTGCAAGTTTTATGTAGTCGCTTATCGCCTTTTTCGGCACGGCAACCATTCCGTCCTGCCAAATACTGCCAACAGGCACAATTTGATACTGCATTTTTGCTCACCTCGTTCCACTAAACATACTAAATATTTTACCAAAAATCCGCCCGACATTCAACCACAATATAAAGGGGCACTCAAACGAGCACCCCACTATATACATAAGCTTATTAACACACCGAAGTTTTGTCTGCAATATTAATATGTTATGCAGTCGGTAGTTATAAGATTTACACCCACATCAACAAGTTTTTTCATAACCGCCGGGTCATCAATTGTCCAAGCGCCAACAAGCATACCCTCGTCAAGGCACTTTTTGATTTGAGCGGCATCATTTTCAAAATTTTCTTCCTTGTTGCCGTTAAAATCAATTCCGCAGTTGTCAATCGACTTTGCAAGTTCAATGTCCTCGTCCTCGATTTTTTGTACAAGATACATCATATCGTTGTCGCACAACTTGCGAAGTTCCTGCAAATCGCTGAATTTAAAGGAAATAAATGTCACCTTTACATCAGGATATTTTTTGCACAAATCAATCACTTCGCCGTAATATTCGTGATTGTTTTCTTCCTTAAATTCAATCACAGCCTGCATACCGTACTTTTCACAAATTTGAAGATACTCTTCAAGCGTGCAGATTTTAAGATTTGGATACTTGTCGATATTAACGCCGTTGTCCGTGTCGGCATTTTTAAGTTCCTCGTATGTTGCCTTTTCAACAAACTTGTTTGTGTTCATCATACGATAAGTGTGCCTGTCGTGCTGAATAACCCACACGCCGTCCTTTGTGCGGTAAATGTCGCACTCTATTGCCGAAAATCCTGCCTTGCCTGCTTCTTCAAACGCCGGAACGGTGTTTTCGGGAGCAACGGCTCTGAAGCCTCTGTGTGCTATCATCACGGTTTGGTCGTTTGCAATATCTCCTGCGGACGAAACCGTGTAGTCTTTAACCTGACAATATTTATTAAGTGCAACCGCTCCGCCCGTCACAACAACCACAAGCAAAAATGCTATGATGCAAAGAACAATAATTAATATTTTTTTACCTTTACTCATTTTCTTCTTCTGTGCTTCCATTGATTTCATCCTCCTCATTATCTTTAGGTTCAAATTTCAAACGCCGACTGTCAATCGGTTCAAACACATTTTCAAAATTCCACTTGCCGTTTACACCTTTAGCCTTTGCACCGATAACAAAATGAAGTTTTGCAATGCCGAAATCCACGCTTTTATCCGAATACGGCTCATCAACATGACCGCTGAACACGCCGTTTTCGTATCTGAATTTTACAGGTCGCCTGTTAACCGCAGACGGTCCTTTTTCAACAAGCGAAAGTCCGTAACTGTATGCCTCCGGCAACTTTTCATCGCACACCTCAATCATATCCTGATACGATTTGTTTTTCTTATGAGTTGCCTTGTACATACTCTTTTCCACGAGCGAATAGCTGTCCTTTGCGTAGCCGATTGTAATAACGGCATAAATTCGCTTTTCCGTTGCAAGGTCTATAGCCTCATATACCTTGTTTTCATTGTATGTTCCGCTTACCCAGCAAGTGCCGAGCCCGTGATAAACGCATTGGAGCACAATTCCCTCGCCGTAATATCCGCAATCTTCTCTCGCCTTTTGACTGTCCGGTCCGGCAATTACAATCATACTGAACTTGCCGCTGAAAATCTTAAAAAACGGGGTTGCGTCATCAATAAACAAAAAATCAAGATCTGCACTTTCGTTAACAACATCAACCATTTGCTTTATTACATCTTTTATTTCCTGCGACAAATGCTTCGGCTTGTACGCCCTGCGTGAGTGTCGCTTTTCTATCGCTTCGATATACTGTTCATTTGTCATAACATCACCAAGATTATTATAACATCAAAACATAAAAATGTATAGACATAATAAAAAGATTCACAAAAACTGTTAATCCAAGCCTGTCAATAAAGCCTGCAGTTTGTCGTAAATCTTTTTATAAATCACTTCTTACTTATTTTATTTCCGAATAATATGCCCAAATACGAAAGTGCTATACCCCAAATCAAAAGCGGACCGGCAGAATTGAGCACAACATACATTATATCATGCTTATCTCCTATGCTGTCGGGAATAAACACATATTCAAACAGCGTAAGCGTGCTGTACATCACACCGAAAATATACGGCATAAATGTTTTTTCCCGTCCCCAGGAATTATTGCCGATTAATGTTGACACAACAATAATCACAAGCGGCATAACGCAATATAGAATTATATTGACAACCGATTGATATTCGTACCTTGTCAAATATAAAACAACAAGGCTCACCGCCCACGCAATGACAAAAAATACAATTTCAACAATTTTAATGTATTTGCTTTTTGTTTTAACCGTATTTGTACTTTCTTCAAGGTGCTTAATCATTTTTTCATCATTTTTAAGCAATGAATCAAGACTGATTTTGCAAATGTCACTTATTTTTATAACACTTATAATATCGGGATATGCACGATTGTTTTCCCAATTTGAAACCGATTGCCTCGATACACCCAGCATTTCTGCCAACTGATTTTGGGTAAGGTCGGCATTTTTCCTCGCTTTAAGTATTTTGTCGCCTATTTCCATTTTAATCATCTCCTTTCCTGCCCTCATTCTACCAAACCGATAGATAAAAGTCTATCCAAAAGTCTTTTACATCACATCAAAAAGAGTTTACATACACCAAAAATTAAAAGCAAAACGCTTTTAATAATGAACAGACAATTAATTTAAAATTCTGCTATTGACTTTACGATTTGCAAATATTATAATGAATATATGATATCAAGGAGGGTTCACCCATGAAACTTAAAAAATTTGTTAAAGTTATCAGCGTAATTGCTGCTCTTGTAGCACTTGCAGCTGCCGCATATGTTGCTATCAAAAAGCTCACAGCTAAAAAAGAACCTGAATATTTTGACGACAACGATTTCTTTGAATGTGACAACGATATTGAAATCGTAGATGTTGCCGCCGAAGATGCAAAGGCTGAAGAAGCACCAAAGGCAGAGCCAAAAAAGACTGCTCCTAAAAAGAAGGCTGCAAAGAAAAAGGCAGACGCCGAATAATCGATTAAACATTAAACAACAATAAAGAGAGCAACCATGCGTTGCTCTTTTTTAATAGGTAACAACAGGTGATAAAAAATATGTACAGTTCAGGATTGGTACTTGAGGGCGGCGGCAACCGTTCGATTTACACGAGCGGCGTGCTTGACGCTTTTATTGAAAAAGAAATTGAGTTCCCGTATGTTATCGGGGTGTCGGCAGGCAGTTGCAACGCAACCTCATATATTGCAAAAAACTACCGCCGTCAGCATGATATAATTATAAATTACTCAAACAACAAAAATTATATGGGGTTCGGCAACATATTAAAGGGTCATACGTTTTTAAACACCGACTGGATTTTCGGTGAGCTTGCATACGATATTGCTCCGCTTAATCAAGATGAGTTTGACAAAAGCAACACCGTTCTTTGTGCTGTTGCAACAAACGGCTTAACAGGCAAGCCGGAGTATTTTTATCCTAAAAGTATGCGAAACGGCTGTGACGAGCTGAAAGCAAGTTGTTCCTTGCCGGGCGTTACAAACGGGGTTGAAATCGGCGGAACAACATTTTTTGACGGCGGTCTTGTTGACTCTATTCCGCTTGAGCGTGCATTTGACGACGGTTGCAAAAAGACAGTTGTAATTCTCACACAATGCAAGGGATATACAAAAAGCCCTATGAATCCAAAAGTAAAAAAGATTTTTAAAAAATTTCCGAAAATCGGTGAAGCGGCAGTTAACCGCCACATTATGTACAATACCCAGCTTGAGTTTGTAAAACAATGCGAAGAAAACGGCACCGCACTTGTAATTCAACCGGCAGCACCGCTTCATGTTTCTACGCTTGAAAAAGATGTTTCAAAACTTGAATCAATATATCAGCTCGGCTACAAGCAAGGTCTTGACCGTGCCGATGAAATAAAAGCATTTTTAAATGATTAAAATATATATTCATTCTTTAATCAACACATAGCTGTCTGTGTCAACTTTCAATTTAATGCTTGTGCCGTCCAGCATTCCACGCATAATTTCATTTCTGATTTGATAATAAACGGAGCTGTCACCGTTCCAATACTGTGAGTGAACATCGGCTGTTTCCTTAAATCTGAGCGAATTAACATCGCTGCATACAATCATATTCACTCTGTCGCACGGCATACCGTTTACAAAAAAATCATTAAACGCTTGATATGCGTTTTCTGCGTCTGTGTTTTCGTTCAGGCTGTTTTGCCTGCCGAAATCATAGGCGACTTTTTTTATTTCATCAAGGGCATTTTCATTTTCGTTCAAAATCACAGATACAAGACTTGCATATCTTGTTTCGGCATCCGTAATTTGCGATTGCAGCCAACCGTGAATGTTGCCCTCATTTATAACTTCTTCAAGCGGTAGCAATTGCTTTGTATATTCGGCGCCTTTGTCGAAATGCTCGGCAATCAACGAGGTTAACGCTTCCTGATTTTTTATTTTATCATAAAGCCAAAAATGGACGGGGCCCAAAAACAAGCTCATTTTCATTCTCCTTTTGTAAAATAATTTTTTGCAAAGGTCATATTTTGCACAAACTCCGCAGTACCGAGATAATTACCGTTTTTATCACGCACCGCACGATAAGTTATGCACATAGGCATACTCTTTTTCTCACTCCAAACCTGAACTTCATTGCGTTTGCCCGATTTAAAATCGGCAATAATCGCCCTAACCATTGCTTCAACCTTGGGCGGATGACACGAATAAACCTTGCGTCCGAGTGACATTTGCGGACGCTTAAAGAATTTTTCACCGTTATCATTGTAATAAGCATTTGTGTCATCAACATCAACAAAGGTTATCTCCATCGGAATTGTATCCATAAGTGCTTCAAGTTGTTCAAGCGAAAGACTGCCTGTCGGCATATTGATTTTATCGGTAAAGCCTACCGCACTCTTCGGCAAATCCTTTACCTCATCCCAAGTTTCTTCCTTTATTCCGAACGCCGAGTCATAAGAAAATCGGTCACGGTAAATGCCGTGCCACTCCTCGTCGGTAAAATTAACCGCAGATACGGGGAACAGCACCTTTTCCTCCTGCCTTATCATTTGGGTGAGCCTGCCGAGAAGCATTTTGAATTTTTCTTTCCATTCTTCCCCACGCTCAACATCTTTTGCAAGAGCATTAATATCGTCCCTGATTTCATCATCCGTGGTCCACATAACATCGCTCGGACCGGAAATTTCATACTTCACCTTTAAAAGCGGATAGAGCAAATCTCCCTTTTCGGCATAATGGATTGACACATCACGAATGTCATTAAACACCTCGTCAAGTTCCCAACCGTTGTCAAGTGCCTTGTGTGCTTTTTCAATAAGGCTTTTAAGTGCCTCGTTTTCTTTGTTAAGAGTATAAAGCGGATGACCAACGGTATTAATCAATTTTTGTGCAAGCTCGTCTTTTTTTGAATAATCAACCTTAGGCAGGGTTTTCAGTTTTTCCAATGATTTGTTTACTTCTTCAATGCTCATAATCAAATTTCCTTTCTGTACAAAACTATTATAACCAAAACAATTAACAAATGAAACAGCGTATATAATTTTTTTACAATTACTCACCTTGTTAAAAGTTGCAAAATAATGTATAATCAAATAAATAATCTAAGCGAGGGAAAATTATGATTATAGCAGTAACATATGACAACGGAATGATAAATCAGCATTTCGGCAAAACACAGTATATGAAGGTATACGAAACAAGCACCGACGGCGAAATCCAAAAGGTTCACCTTGAAAGTATGGGCAAGCACTCTCATCACGGAATTGCAGGCTACATCAAGGAAATAGGTGTTGATACCCTCATTTGCGGCAATCTCGGTCAAGGAGCCGTTGATTCGCTCGAAGCCGCAGGAATTACAATTTATGCAGGCAATACAGGCAACTGTGACTCTGCCGTAATCAAGTTTTTGCATGGTGAAATGGAGCAAAACAGCAAGGCAAATTGCAACCACAAGCACGATCACCACGATTCATAAAGGACTGATTATGAAGTTTTTAAAACAAATCAAAATAAAAAACATTCTTATGCTCACCGTTGCCGGAATAGTCAATGCAATAGGCGTCACGATGTTTTTGGCACCCGTTAAATTGTACGACAGCGGAATATCGGGCACATCAATGCTTTTGGGTCAGCTGACGCCCGATTGGATGTCGCTGTCGCTGTTCCTTGCCGTGCTGAACATTCCGATATTTTTGTTCGGTGCAAAAAAACAAGGCTGGGTTTTCACCGTTTATGCCGTATATGTAGTTGCGATTTATTCGCTGTCTGCGTGGCTGATAACGAATGTACTCCCCATCGATGTTTCGTTTTTGTCGCCGTTTGCAAAAGACGATTTGTTCCTTTGTGCGGTGTTCGGCGGACTCATTTCCGGTGCGGGAAGCGGTATTGCAATCCGCTACGGCGGAGCTATGGACGGCATAGAAGTTTTGGCAGTTATCTTTGCAAAAAAGCTGTCACTCACGGTTGGAACTTTCGTAATGATATACAATGTTATTTTGTACATCGTGTGCGGAATTATATATCACAGCTGGATTTTGCCGTTGTATTCCATAGTAACATACATTGTTGCACTCAAGGTAATCGACTACATAGTTGAAGGCTTTGACCGTTCAAAATCGGCAATGATTATCACCACAAAACACAATGAAATTTGCGAAAAGCTATCAAAAGAGTTTGAAAACGGAATAACATTTTTTGACGCAAAAGGCTATTATTCCGACAGCGACAAAACCGTTATTTACTTTGTACTAAACAGATTTCAAATCGGTAAAATGAGAGAAATCGTACATTCCATTGACCCCGGAGCATACATCTCCATCACCGAAGTTGCCGACATTTTCGGTGCAAAACAGAAAAAAGACTGACAAAAAATGCGTATGCCTGTTCGCTCCAAGCATACGCATTTTTTATTTTATTGCGGTTTTTTAATAATTGTTTTGTGAAGATTGTTTTTGATAATCACAAAATAGAGTACCGTGCCGAGCACAGCCATAACGCCAAGCTCACCGAGGGCAACACATCCGCCCTGTGTAAGAAAGCCTACAAATTCAAACTTTCCTTCAATAAAGAAATACTCAATTTCCCAGCCGATGACAACGCCGTTCCAAATTGCAGGCATAAGCATTGCAAGAAGCGGATATTTACCACCGACCTTGACCTCTCTCAAAAAATACATACAAGTAACCGAGCCGAGAGTTGCCAACGAGCCGAAAATCATATCAAGCGGCAAGCCCTGTCCGATACTTGCAAGGTTTGAGATAACGCATCCGAGCGTAAGCCCCGGAATAGCGGCAGGAGTGAACAATGCCAAAACATTAAGTGCCTCCGATGCTCTGAACTGCACAGCCATAGTTGTTGTGCCGGGTAAAATAAGATTTTGCGCATAAGTAAGCGCAGCGTACATTGCCGCAATTATTGCCGTTTGTGCAATAAAAGCGTTTTTCTTTTTGATACTCATATCAAATTCTCCTTAGTTTTGTTTTTACGAGTAGTACAGCGAAAATACCACTAATATTGCGGGTTTGTGCCAAGTACCGCAATGTTAACCCCCATATTTAACCACCATCGGCTAAATCGCTTATATAGATTAACGGTTGTTATTATAACACACTAAATGAGATTTTCAAGAGTATAATTATAAAAATTTTATTCTATTCAATAAAAAGCTATTCTGATTTCAACAAAACTACAATCAAAACGATTTTTAACCGAGTTAAGGGGACATTTTTTATCATTTTTGCATTTTTTGTCCCCTTAACTTGATTTTTTGCGTTTTATTGCATATAATTATGTTGAGGTGATTAATATGACACTTTTCAAGCGTGAAAACTACTTGAACAAAATCAGAGCTTTTTATGATGATGCGGAAATCATAAAAGTTATAACCGGTGTAAGACGATGCGGAAAATCATCTCTTATGAAAACCATTATAGAAGAGCTGACCGCTAAAGGCGTAAAAGACGAAAACATTATCTTTTTAGATTTAGACAGCCGTGAATATAGAAAAGTTAAAACCGATGATCAGCTTGATGAATTATTGGAATCAAAATCTAAAGCTGACGGTTTGAAATATATATTTGTTGACGAAATACAAAATGTTAAGAATTTTGAAGAAGTAATAAACGCATACCGTGGTGACGGAGAATTTTCTATTTTCATTACAGGCTCTAATTCATATTTGCTCAGCGGTGAGCTTGCCACCAAATTAACAGGCAGATATATTGAATTCGAGATGTTTCCGCTTAGTTTTGAAGAATATATTGACATAAAAAAGTTTTATGGTAAACCGATTAATACCAACTTAACAATAGAACTAAGCAACTATTTGCTTGAAGGCGGTTTTCCTTTGGCAATTCAATATGACAATCTTGCGGATAAAAGAACTTATGTCAAATCTGTTATAAGTGAGATTTTCGACAAAGACATAAAAAATCGAATTAAAATTAACAATCGAGAAGCATTTATCAAAGTACGAGATTTTATAATCAACAACTACGGTGCAACTATGAGTATCACAAGCTTACAAAACGCTCTTGAGAAAGACGGCATAAAAATAAAGCGTACCACTCTTGACAGGTATATTAAGGCACTTACTGATGCTAAAATCCTATACGAATGCAAACGATTTGATATGAAATCAAAAAAATCACTTACGGGTGAGAAAAAATACTATTTGGCAGACACTTCATTTTATTTTGCAACCAATACCGACAACAGAATTAACTACGGTCCCGCTCTTGAAAACATTGTTTACATCTACGCAAGAAGCAAAAATTACGAAGTAAGTATAGGAAAAATCGGAAAATTGGAATGTGATTTTATTTTAAGAGACAACAATCTAAATTACGCTTATGTGCAGGTATCTTACACTATTAATGAAAGCAAAGACACCGAAGACAGAGAATACAAGCCTCTTGAAAAAATCAAAGACAATTATCCAAAATATGTGATTACAACAGATTATTTGTTACAACATCGAAACGGTATAAATCATGTTAATTTAATGGATTTTATAACCAATAAACAATCATTTTAATCAAAATATCTTTCAATTCCTTATAAACCGATTTGCTGATATAAAATTTAAAAAGGTGTATCATTTCGATACACCTTTTTATCTTATAATGCTTTTTTGATTGCGTCAAGAAGGTCGCTGTATTTCTCATAAGCAGGAATATTAGGATAATCCTTTTTGATTGCATCGGTGGATTTGAACAAAAATCCTGCCTTGCTTGCCTGAATCATACCAAGGTCGTTGAAGCTGTCGCCGCTTGCGATAGTATCGTATCCGATTGACTGAAGTGCCTTAACCGTTGTGAGTTTTGACTGCGGGCAACGCATCTTGAAGCCTGTGATTTCACCGTTTTCGGCAACCTCAAGAGTGTTGCAGAAAATTGTAGGCCAGTCAAGCTTTTTCATAAGCGGTGTTGCAAATTGCTCAAAAGTGTCTGACAAAATGATAACCTGTGTAATACTTCTGAGTTCGTCCAAAAACTCCTTTGCACCCGGCATAAGGTCGATTTTTGCGATAACCTTTTGAATTTCTTTAAGTCCCAAGCCGTGCTCCTTGAGAATTTTAAGCCTGTAATTCATAAGCTTGTCATAATCAGGCTCGTCACGGGTTGTAAGTTTAAGTTCGGGAATACCTGTTTCCTCTGCAAATGCAATCCAAATTTCAGGAACGAGTACGCCCTCCATATCCAAACAAACGATGTTCATAATATGTCCTCCAAATATATAAATTTAAAAATTAACTGTTTGCGGCACTCCGGCTTTAAAGTCGAGTGTCTTTTCCGTATCGCCGTATGTAACTTTGATTTGTTGGTCGATATCGGAAGTGATTGTTGCTTTAACGCTGCCTGTGTTCATATCCCACGAAAGACTGTTAACCGTTGCTCTTGTTCTTGCCTTAATGCCCTTAACCGTGCCTTTGTCAAAACCGGAAGTCGGAAGTGCCGGAAGAAGTCCGATTTCGCCCTCGTTTGAATAAACAAGTGCTTCGTTAACTATTCCGAGATAACCGATTGCAAAGTCGGTGCAATAACAACTGCCTTGATCGTAATCATGATTTGTCATCAACGAATCATATCTTATTTTATGATTTTGAAGATTTAAAAGTGCGTCGGTAAGTGCATCTCTGTCCTTTAATCTTGCGGCAATAAGCGAACGGTGAACAAGTGCATGCGAAGCCTCGTTTTCACTTTCTCTGTTTGCGATAGCCTGCTCACAAGCCTTTGTGAGTTTTTCATTATGCTGTGTTTCAAACAGCGGCCATGCACAATAAAGGTGGCTCAAATGTCTGTGCTCGTTGTTTTCTTCAAAGCTTGTGGTTGCCCATTCTTTGAGAGCACCTGTTTCGTCATAAAGATACGGCGGCAACTTGTCCATAAGATTTTGCCATTTTGCAAAGCTGTTGTCCGGCGTTACATCAGCCATAACAGCCTTTAACATTTCCAGATTATTTCTGCAAGCCGAAATGTCAATAGCACAGTTAGCGTCTGACGGGCTTGGATAATTTGACGGATTATTTTCAGGCGAATATGACGGAAGAATACAATATGTTTCGCCGTCATTCAGCTTTGTTTTGCCTTTTTCGTAATGAATTGCACCGTCTTTATCGGTGTAATATTCAGGTGTCAAAAGCTGTGCCCAATAATTTGCCGACTTTGTAAGAAGAGGCAACAAAACATCCTCTTCAAGCATCATATAACCTTGCTTTTTGTATTTTGCAATGTCGTCCTCATCAATAGAAAGCACGGACTTCAGCTTGTTCAAATCGAACTCTTCGGAAAGCGGAATTTGAATATTTCCGTAAGTTTGCAAGGTTTCATAAAGCGGTTCAATCATCCACGATGTGCCCGCATTCCAATATCTGAACGGGTAAGGATAACAAGTTTCTGTGATAACCGCCTTGTCGCCGTCGGTGTTTACAGGTGCTTGAATAGCGTCCGTAAAGCCGTGAGTTGCCTTTGCGTTTTCCTCCCAATCGGGAAGCTGACGGAGAATGAAATATGTATATCCGATCGGTGTTGACGAAAGATTGCCCGTGTTCATTGACGAAGTCTGCAAATTCACATTTGCATCCATTGTGTACTTGCTTCCCCAACCGGTGTTGAACTCGCCTGTCCACATTCCGTAAAGTCTGCTTGTGGAATAACCCGAACAGCAGAGGTATGCGTATCTGCCTGCATAATACGAACGCTGTGCAAGTGCGGCAGAAAGCTCATCCTCGCCCTTTTGCTCTTTAAGGAGTTTTTCGTTTGACTCGTCGCTGTCTTCAAGTTCAAGAGTAACTGCGTCAAATTGCGGCTGATAAATTTCAAGGTGCTTTTTGAGTGCTTTTTCATAATCAAAACCGTCTTTGCCGTCATATTTGTCCTCAACGGTTTTTGCCTTATCCGTAAGTTCATCAACAAGTTCATAGCTGTCCTTGTCCTCAAATTCATCAAGGCTTCCCATATTATAGGTTCTGTCGCTTACTGTGATAAGATAAATATTTTCGGCATTTGTGATTTTGATACCGCTGTTTTGACCACGGAAAATGTCTTCCTTTGTTTTCTTTTCAAGTTCTACCTTTTCCTTTGTACCGTCGGTCACAACATAGGTAGTTGTGGCATATCCGCCGTTTTTCAGCTCGCTGTTTTTGTAATCGGGATAATGTGCAACAAGCGAAATCGTGTTGGCGTTGATGTCAACAACCTTTTTGTATTCCATATCCGCTTCGCTGCCGTCGCCGAAATTCGCCATGGTCGAAAGGTCATCAAGCGTCAATGTAACATTAAGCTGAGCCGCCTCCGACGACTGCGACAATTTTGTGATAACCGCACCGTCTGCCATTGAAGTGAACGAAGTTCTGTCCCAAGTGCCGTTTTCATCCGTAAATCTCACACCAACCTGTGAAGATTCAAAATCAGTGTAGCGGATGTAATCTTTTGCACCTTTGCCTTCCATAGAAATACGGAGTTGTCCGCCCGGGTGGAAGCTGTACACATCATCGTATGACGCATCGTCTTTTATATCTTCACCTTTAACGATGCTTTGCTTAACTGTTTCAAGTTCTTTCGAGGTATCTGGGCAGGTACGAATATTTTTGTTAGGCATAATGAAGTGCATATTTTGAAAAATAAATGTATCCTCATATGGCGAACCGCTTTCAACAAATCCCTGCAAGCCGTTGCCTGAAACCATGCCATAACGCCATGTTTTTGTTTTGTTTTTCCTGTTGTCTTTTAATTCCTTATAGTCAAGACTGTACGAAATCTTTGTACTGTCCGTAAATAATTCCTGCACTGCGGCAGTTTGATTTTTTGACGCACCGCAACCGACAAAGCTTGCGGCAATAACACCGCTGAGCACAACAGCCGTTAACTTCTTTAACTTCATCACAGCAACCCCTTTTTTCATATAATTTATATTTTATTATACCAAAGTAAAAAATGATTTTCAACCTTTACAACCGATAAATGTAATGCTACAATTATAATATAAAGTTTAAAAGGAGTAATCGTTATGACACACGAGCTTAAATATCAAATTATCGACAAAATCAGAGAGATGATTTCTGCACCGTACTGCTGTCAGGAACTCAAAACAAAGGCTGACGAATACCTCGTTGCTGTCGGCACAACAAGAGAGGACAAAAAGTTCAGAGAACTTGTTGACGAAATCAAGGCAGACATCCTCCCCGTTGACGCAATGGTTGAATTTATGGCTTCACAAAAATTCGACGAAGAAACCGCAAAAGAATTCCTTGCACATGCAAAAGAACTTCAGGCAAAAGGCGAAAAATTCTGCGATTGCCCTGCCTGCTCCGCCGCACAGGAAGTCCTCAAACTCATCATTTCAAAGTAAACACGCAAACAAAAATACGATGTCCTCACGGACATCGTATTTTTAAGTTAATCATTATGAATCAGTCACAAACGAGAACGCCGTAACCGTTTTTACGCTTGTAAACTATCTTTGTTTCGCCGTCAATGCCGATATACACGAAAAATGTGTGTCCGAGCATTTCCATCTGAACGATTGCTTCATCGTCCGTCATTGTATTTGGTGTGATGTGCTTAACTCTGTTGACATCGACCGAATCGTAATAAACTTGGTCGAAATCGTCCATTGTAACATCTTCATCCAAATGATCAAATGCAGTTGCGATTTCATCAATTCCGCCTTTGCGTTTTTTGTCAACAAAGAAAGTCTTGAGTTTGCGAAGCTTACGCTTCAAATCGTCAACCGCCATATCAACAACCGGCTCAATGCGGTCTGCTCTTGCTTCACCTCTGATGAAAGAGCCGACATTTTTCACCGTAATATCACATTCGTATTCTCCACGCTCCTTGCTGAGCGTAACATCAAATGTTGCGTTATCCGGCAGCATTCTTTCAATTCTCTTGAGTTCCTTTTCAATGCCGTCTTTTGCGCCCTGCTTCAAATCGAAGCCTCTTGCTGTAATGTTAATCATACTTATGCCTCCATTCGAACAATAATGAGAGAAATATCTTTCCTCCCTATAATCATTATACCCTGTATTGCGAACTAATAAAAGTATTGTAAAATTCCTTTTTTATGATATAATAGAATTGATGTGTGTATGACAAATTCACACATTATTTTTTTAAAAAAGGTAAAAATATGAAACAGAATTTCAAGTCAACCGTCAACGCTTGCTTTACGGCATACATAGTTCAGGCAATAGTCAACAATTTTGCACCGTTGCTGTTTGTTACTTTTCAAAAAGAATTTGACATTCCGCTGTCGCAAATTACATTGCTGATTTCTTTCAATTTCACAATTCAGCTTTTGGTTGACTTGCTGTCGGCAAAGGCAATCGACAAAGTCGGCTACCGCACATCAATGGTTTTGGCACATTTTCTGTCAGCAATCGGTCTGGCAAGCCTTGCCGTATTTCCGTTTGTATTACCAAGTCCGTTTGTCGGACTGCTGATTTCGGTTATGATTTACGCTGTCGGAGGCGGAATTTTGGAGGTTTTGGTCAGCCCGATAGTTGAAGCATGCCCAACCGATAACAAGGAAAAAGCAATGAGCCTTTTGCACTCGTTCTACTGCTGGGGACATATGGCAGTCGTGCTGTTAAGCACCGTATTTTTCAATATTTTCGGCATCGAAAACTGGCGAATTGTCGCCGTGATTTGGGCAATATTGCCAATAATCAACGGCATTGCTTTTGCAAAAGTACCAATAGCAAACTTGATTGATTCGGGCGAAAAAGGTATGAGCATAAAAGAACTGTTCACATCAAAGGTGTTTATAATTCTGTTCATAATGATGGTTTGTTCAGGTGCAAGCGAACAGGCAATTTCGCAATGGGTATCAACTTTTGCGAAAGAGGGCTTAGGAATTTCCAAAACGGTCGGCGACCTTGCAGGACCGCTTTCGTTTGCACTGCTGATGGGCACATCACGAGCACTTTACGGCAAATTCGGCGACCGAATTTCGCAAAAGAAATTAATTCCTATTTCGTGCATTGTGTGTATCGGAGCGTATTTAGTTGTATCGCTTTCACCGATACCGGCTCTGTCGCTGATAGGCTGCTCAATCTGCGGCTTCTGCGTGGGAATTATGTGGCCGGGAACATTCTCGATTTCGTCGGCAATGCTCACCAAAGGCGGAACGGCAATGTTTGCACTGCTTGCACTCGGCGGCGACCTCGGTTGCAGTGCCGGTCCAAGCCTTGTCGGCTTCGTGTCGTCAATGGCAAAGGATAACCTAAAAGTCGGCATCCTCGTAGCCACCGTCTTCCCGATTATCCTGCTGCTGAGCACAAAACTCCTCGGCAAATTCTCAACCAAAACCAAAGCCTGACTAAATTTTTGTTGATTTAGAAAAATTATAGTTTCTTAATTTTTCTTGGTATGTTATAATAAGGTAATGGTCTTACCGAAGCTAATCTTATTGTAGTTCCCTAATTTTTCTTGGTATATTATAATCCGGCACCAACCGACTCGTCACTCATGACCATTGTAGTTCCCTAATTTTTCTTGGTATGTTATAATGAATTAAGATTCAAAGGGTCAGTAGGAAGAATTGTAGTTCCCTAATTTTTCTTGGTATGTTATAATATGGGAACAAAAGGCGCAGTAAATTAGGGCGTTTCAAGAAAAATTTGAAATAAAAAAGCGCAACAGAATTGATTTTCTGCTGTGCTTTTTCTCTTTTTTACAACAAAGTTAACTGCTCATATGCAACAGGAATATCCGATTGGATATATTCGCCGAGCAAAATCTGCATAGACTCATACTGCTTTTCGGTAATCGTAAGCAATCGCACCGAGCCGTTTGGCGGCAAATGCTGTTTCAGTCGTTTTTCATGTGTTTTAACCGCATCATATCCATTGCAAACTCGTGAATAAACCGAATACTGAACCATCAAATAGCCATCATTAATAAGAAAATTTCTAAATTTAGTTGCCGCCTTTTGTGCGGCTTTTTCTGTAACCGGAAGGTCAAAGAATACAATCATCCTCATAAACTTAGTCATAATTAAAATATGATATATCAATCAAATTCGGTAATTTCAACGCAATTTCTTCATTTTCAAACGAAAAAATTATACTTTGAACTGTAAGTTCTATTGCATTTGCCACGCTGTGACGGTTGCCGTCAATTTCGGTCGCACAGTTTAGCAAAAGTTGAAGTTCTGCCTTTTGCGGAGTGAAGAACTCCTCGCCCCACTCAACATAATTTTGATAAACAAAATTGTCAATAATCGGTCGATACGGCTCAATAATATCATCTGCCAAATTAAATTGATTAAGCTGGCTTTTGTGATGTATGCCGAGTGACGGCTCAAGCCCGTAAGCAACAATTGTTTTGGCAATAAACGAACGAAAAATCGCATATCCGTAATTAAGTGCGGCGTTTATGCTGTTTTCATCATCTCGTTTAAAATCATCACCAAAAAGCGATTTGAAATACAATCTTGCGGCATAGCCCTCTCTGTTTGTTGTATCTCCCGATGCAACATTTTTTGAAATCGAATAAAGAGTTTGCGCCTCGTCACTTTCATTAAGTTCAAGACATTTTGCTTGATTGTTGATTTTCGCCTGCACAATTTTTTGCCAAATTTTTTTAAGCCGTGGCTTCGATTGAGAAAATTGAAGATTAATTCGCTTATTCATTCGACAATATGAACCAATCGGCAAAAGCTCGCAAGACGGAATGTGCTTGTCGTTGCATATAATCAGACAAACTCCGTCGTCTGCAAGTTTTGCCATCAACTTACCCGTAAGCGAAGTGTAAGGATTGTCAACCACGATAGAACGAACATCCTCAATAGGGAACGAAAGTTCCTCGCCGTTGAAAACTATCAACTGATTATTTTTCAATTTCAATTTTGCTTCGTTTGCAATAAAAATATTTCTGTAAGCCATAATTAATTAAAATACATTCGCTTTTCTTTGTTCACCTTGTTAACATTTCCAAGCGGGTCAACAGTAAACTTTTCGATATTAACCAATGATTTAATACCACAACTTTTAAACTTATATGAATTATCGTGAGTTATTCCATTTATACTTGCAGTAGATATATCCGCTCCACCATAATACAACAGCAACTCATTTTCATATTTATTTGCCGGCAAGGTACTGTCTTTATTAACCACGCTGAATTTCATATCTTTTTTAGCCGTTATACGAATTAAATCATTTTGATATAATGAGAACACAAAGTCTTTATCATCCATTTCTTTCCACGGCTTTCCACCGGGAACGCAAGCCAAATTAGGCAATGTCGGCTTTATAGTATCGGCAACATAAATCGGCACAAAATAATAGCCGTCATTTTCGACATAGAATACATCTATACGAACCATTGAGCCGTTATCTGCGATTCCGAGTTTGTTTTCATTTCTTGCCCTAACGCTTGACGATGAACGCTCAATGATTTTTACTTTCTTTACAATCGGACCCGGTGTTCCGTCTGCTTTTGGCTTGTGTAACTCCTCTGCAAATGCTTGTTTTGCATCTCCGTCAAACTCAATAAGCCTTTGCAAAAGTGCATTGTAAAGCAAAGTATCACTTTCGGGATTATAATAATTCTCGATGGCACCGTCTTTGAGTTTAAGTGATGTCAACTCAACCTTTGAAATTTTACATCCGTCAACCTTACCCGAACGAATTGTGTCCTTATGAGCCGGACCCGTAACCTTTCGGCGAGGCATACGGGAAACAAAAGCAGGTTTTGCACTTTCGGCATCGTCATAGCTGTAATTTGGAAATGACAACAACACGCTTTTAAGTCGCTTTTCATCTTCAATTTCGCTTCTTGCTTCGAGTTCTTTCCTGAAGTTCGGATACGGAAGCGGAAAACGCTCCTTGACCTCTCCTGTACGATAATCAACATCAAACATCGTTTCTCTGTCAAACGAATACTTTGATATTTTGTTCACCATTCCTTGAGTTACGCAAGAAATAACCGCAGCGTCCACAGCATGGTGCAAATCACCGTTTTCTCTGATTTTGTCAATGCCCCAACATTTACGCATATGAGCCGTTGCAGCACCGTTAACAGAAATAACATGTCGTTTTCTGCCGTTTGCGAAATCCTCAAAAATCAAATTGTCATTTATGTAATTATAAAGAACTCTGCTCAAATATTTTGTGTCGTTAAGATTTCTTTGCTTAAAGTCCTCTTTGTCCTTTTCTGTAAAATGCTCCTTAAGCAAATTCTGCTTTTTTCTGTAATTTCGGATATTGCTGTTTACCCAAACACGATAATCCGATTTTTTATTTTCAGCCAAATATTCAAGCGGAACACGATTTCTCTTTTGTCTGTTTTCAGAAGAAAATGTCAAAACTTTATTGTTGTAGCTGTCGTCAAAGCAAGCACTGTATGGAATTATATGGTCAATATCCACATATCCAACCTCAAACAATCTGTCATATTTAATAGGCTCTAATGAATAAGGGCAAATTCCGTCTTGCTCATGATAGAGTTTTAGTTTAACAATATCCTGACCTTTTGGCTCAAAGCCAAAATTATCAACAATTTCTTTCTTTATCTTTTCATTTTTAGCTCTGTTAAGCAGATAGTTTTTCTCAATCTCATCTCGCTCTTTCTTGCTCTTTGAAAGTTCTTGTGCAAGTTCAATATTAAGATAAGTAGGCGAAGTTCCCATTTCTCTGATTATTGCATTTACAACCTTAACGGTTTGTGACACCGCACGCCTTACAACAGGATTAACGATGTCATCAAGTTCATCTGATTTTGGCGGAAGCAAAATTTTCTTTTCGGCATTGCTGTGTGCCTTGAAATCCAAACCTGCACATTCGCAAGCCTCATTGTATGTTTTACCTTCTTCCAAAAACGGAATAAGCAATTTGCACGCCTTAACACTGATGTGTCCTGTTTTGCTAAATGACGGAAGATTCAAAAGTGCAGGATAAAGGTCCTTGTCTATATCTGTTTTTTCGAGAGCCTCAATAATTTTTGTATCGTTTTTATAGAATGTAAATATTCTGCCGATTTCATCAAGTTCATCATGTGAGAGCGAATTCATAGCATCGCCCAATGTGCTTTTCATTTGATGATAAATATTCAGATGTTGAAATTTTGTCTTTTTCTCCGACTCCTCAACACCTTTTTCGGTATAAGTAATGTTCTTAAATTTGAAATCAGGTGAAATCTTCAGTTTCTTCCTTATTGAAGCGTAAGTAACCGACTTTGTTTTAAAGCAATATTCCTTTAATTCATTACGCTCCTGCTGCGAAAGAGGAAATGCGTTACCTCCGTCATCAACCAAAGTGATATTGTTTATCCCCTGCAAAAGCGAAAAAAGTTGAAAAGAATAACTTGCTTTTACCGCACGATATTCATCAGGAAAGAAAGTACATCTACCAACCATTTTTTCAATTTGGTTGCCTGCATACGGACTCGGGGATTTTTCATTACCCTCGCCGGGACCTAAATCAAACGGTCTTTGTGACATAACTATATCCGTATATCTTGCTTCAATTTCCTCCGTTGCAAAAGGCATACGAAAACTGCGTTGAGCAGAAAAAATCATCTTTATTTCATCGGCAATCATATCACGAGATACCGTGTTGAGATAGTCCTCTCCCTTGTTACGCTTGTACTTTGAATATCTTTCGTCCTTATACAGCATTTCGCCGACTGTACGGTAGCCGTTTTTGGCGATGTTTTCCCTATTTTTTTCAATAGCACCGAGGAGTTTGCCTGTTTCTTTATCCTTTGTGTTTTCGTCAACTTTTCTGTTTGACTTAAAACCTCTTCTTTGCGCAAGATTAATAAGCACCCTTGCAAACTCAACATTGCTTATTGGTTCATCAAGCGCCCTTGCTCTTATTTCGTATATATCGGACAGTTGACCTTGGAACATTGTATCAAGCTCATCTTGAGTCACAATTCCATCACTTACAAGTATATACCTAATGCGTTGAAGCCTGTGCTGATGCCGTCTTATTCTTCGGCGAAGTCCCCTCGCCTCTCTCCTCGGCTTTGCAAGTGAACTGCCGTCTTTTGGATTTTCGGCTTTGTCAAAAATCCTTGAGCCAAGACGAACAATTCTTTTAGGCTCATCATTTGAATCCAGCTCTGTTATACAATAGCCAACAGATGCAATTCCGCAATCCAATCCGATACCGTACTTCATAATGTTTCTCCTCTTTGATAGAAAAAGATAACGGCTCCAAAAAGGAGCCGTCAGAGCTTTTCGGTTTTCTACCTTTTTGTAGTAACCCAATTGTTCTTGGTATGTTATAAGAACAATTGAAGTATACCACACATTTTCAACTTTGTAAATGTTTTTGTCAAAATAAATAGCTCTTGTCCATAAATATTCTCTATTTTCTGCATTTCCTTTACTCGTTTAGTAAATTATTGTAAAATTAAAAATTATCGTTTTTTATTTTGAAAACTCCCTTATTCAATATTTTTCATATTATAAAAAAGAAAAACTGACCCCGCAAAACGGAATCAGTTGTTTTTAAGAAATACAAATAACAAAATGAACTATTATCTTTTTAACAATCTGTGCACAACCAAATTCTTAAAATATTTGAATTCATCATTTCTACAAAACACAATCAAAAATACCATATTAGGTAATATTGCAGTAATTATAACCATTATGATAAATTTAATTATTGTAACTCCTCCCGCAAACACAGCAGAAGAAATTAATTGCATAACTACAACAACACATGCTAATAAACTAAATCTAAATAGAAGTTTAAAATAATAAGGCTTTACCGGTTTGTTAAATCCATCTCTGTGAATTAACAAAGGATCATACCAAAGATTTACACATAATCTTGAAATAAAAGTTGCTGCTAAAACACCTGTCATACCCCACTTATAACTTAACAATATAGACAATCCAACATTTATTACCGCTACAACAATAGGGCGATATTTTCCCTGTGTAAATAAGCCAAGAGTAGTCCTAAAAGTAGACATAGTATTAATAAACCCGGCAACGAAAAAATTTATTCCTATACAGACAACAGCATTTTGCTCTATCAAATAATCTTTTCCAAGCCAAATATTAACAAATGGCTTTAACAATGTTATCAATGCGACCATAGAAAAACCATGCGTCCAAAAATTCAAAAAATCAATTCGTTTAAACAAGTAATAACCCGAATCATTTTCTTCTTTTGCAAAAAAGTTACCTAAACTTGCAGAAATAGACGCAGCCACCTGAGTAAGAACGGCTGTTATAGCGTCTGAGATCATCAAAAAATTTGACAACAAGCCCACTTGTTTAACGCCGACGAAAGCAGAAATTATAATATTATCCGTTCCGTTAAGTGCCACATAACCAATTTTTGTTAGCATCAAAGCCTTAACATCATCAAATATTTTATTTCGTTCATTTTTTGGAAGTTTAGTTTTATCTTTTATATTCAGATACGGATATGTTTTATTTACTTTAATTGCCACACATATATTTTGTCCTATTGTACAAACTATTTGCATAATCAAATAAGCCGTGAAATTATGAAGGATTATAAGCACCGCTATTTGTAATCCGGATTTAATAATATTAAATACTATACTATAATTTGTCGTTATATAAAGTTTTTGATCTGCTTGAAGCAAAGAACTTTTATACGCAAAAAACCAATATGAAAAAACCGAATTTAAAAGAAAAAGGATATAATAAAAAGTTAAACCTTTGACATCCGGTTTATCTTTTATCAAAACATCTAAAAATGGAACCAAACACAAACCGACAACAAGAACAACCCATCCGATAATTATATAAACTTTTTTATACAACTTCATTAATTGTCTTAATTTTTGCTCATCTTTTTCCGCTAAAGGCTTGTACATACTATATACCATTGCAGTTCCAAATCCCAATTCTGCAAGTGAAAGCATGGTAAGAATATTTGTATATAAACCGTTTACACCTAAATATTCTGCATTAAGACATTTCACAAATACTGTACGAACTACAAAGGATAGTAACATCGTCAACAATCTGTTGCCTATACCACTTATAAAATTAATAAAAGAATTTTTCTTTCTACTTACATTATTCATGATACTGAGTTTTCCTTAAGCACGATTGGTCAAAATCATATTCTAAATCCAAATATATTTTATTATCTGATTTTAATTTATTGTATCTTTCAACATCTCTATATTTTAAAACCCTAGCCGGATTACCACCAATGACCGCATAATCCGGTATGTCTTTTGTAATTACGGAACCGGCTCCAACAACAACGCCTTCACCGATTTTAACGCCGGGAATAATTGTAACCCTAGAACCAATCCAACAATTTTCTCCTATTGTCACAGCTTTTTTAATCATGCGTTTATCATACGGAATAGCTTCTAAATCATTTGAGTCATAATTATGATTGCTAGTCCAAATTTCACATCCTCTTGCAATTATAGTTCCCGACCCAATCACTATACCGGCATTTGCTTTAGCAAAAAAGTTATCGCCTATCCAACAATTATCACCTATTTCAAACTTATCTTTTGATTCAATATAGCAATTCGTACCGATTTCAACATTTCTTCCACACTTTTTAAAATCAGATGTATACTTTTTAAACCATCTTCTTTTTTTCTTATATGCGTATTTAATATGTAATTTAGTAATATAATTCATTATTCCTCCAAAAGGTTCAATACAAATTAATACTTATCTTTTAAAATTCTTATTTTTCGTTTTATCTCTCTATATAATTGCAATATTATATTACTTTTGTCCGCTGTATCAAGCAGTGCATCAATATATGTACTGCCGTTTTTTATTTTATCCATAAATAAACTTCTGTCTTTTCCTTCTTCAAAAGGTTTAATCAGACCGGAGTTATATTTAACAATATTTTCTAAATCAACATCTTTATATTCTATATTATTCGAAACATTATTAAATAGCAAATTACCATTTTCATTGTTAATTACAACTGATGACACACCGTAAAAATCATAAAATTCGGGATCAAGAATTTCACAACCCCAATAATCTGCTAAAGTAATATCACTTCCGCTATAAAAATTCTTATATTTACATATATAACATTGTGACTTCATACATAGTGCCTTAAAATAGCCCAACATATATGTATCCTCATATAAAGGCCAATGTTTAATTTTTCCGTTTTCAAATGTAACCTTTGGTCCGGATTCAATCCATCCGTCTGTCTTATCTCTAAAACTAAATGAAACAACTCTGCTCTTATACTTTTTTTCAAGATATTTTATGTAATCATCAAACAAGCTTTGACTCAACATACCGTGGCAAATAAAATCCACCAAATAAAGTTGATTTGGATAATCTTTTTTTAAATATGTTCTCAAAGCGGCAGTTTGACAAGGGCAACCGACAAACAAAACCATTTGTCCGGCTTGCAATAATTGTTTTATTTTTAGGAAACAATCTCCTAAATCGCTTTGTACATATTTTGAACCTCTTAATTTTTGCAAGTCCTTTTTATTATCAACAATGATGTGCTTTACTTTCAAATTATTATCAAAAGTCGCACCACACACAACGCCTCCGTTATCAATAATAACTTCAGCAAAAACTGAAAATATCCCACCGGAAGAGCTTTGTTTTTTTACATTAAGATTTTTATTTTTTGCTATATAAGAACTCACGTGTGACTGTTGAGCTAAATTTTGAATTGACGGGCAAAGATTTTCGCACAGTTCGCAATGTATGCACTTGTCTAAATTAATTTGCGGATATTTAAATATTTCAAATTCTTTCTTTAATTCGATTGCATTTGCAGGACAATATTCAACACAATTTCCACACAAACAACAATCCTTAATTTGAACTTTATCAATCATCCATTCACCTCTGCAAGTACATGATTCAAATAATCCTTTGAATTTTGAATTAGCACTTGCCTTTTATCAATTGTACTTTCGTAATTAATATTATCAAAATCTTGATATTCTGATACAACTCGGTCATCTATACCAAAAGAATTCAACAAATCAGTAATTCGAGAATTAATTCCCTCTTGTCTTTTTATAACAGCAAATTGTTTTTCATAAATTATTGAAAAAGCGGTGGCATGAAAGCTATTCGATATAACAAAGCTCGCATTTTTAATCAAGGAAAGAAAAACATCCGGACCATAATCCTCAAAACATTTGTCGCAATAATCATTTTTATATAAAGAATAAATTTTAACATTATTCTTTTTAGCATATTGCTTTGCAAAACTTTTTACTATATCAGAACTTTCAAAGTCATATACTAAAACATATTTTTCATTAAAGATTTTATCACTTACAATTTCATTCCACTGCTCTTTGTTTAGCAAAAAAACAGGGTCTAATACAACTTGTCCTCTTTCTACTCCTAAATCTTCAAGAATCTTGATTGCAGTTTTTTCTCTAACAGAAATATAATCAATACTTTCAATATAGCTTTTTATCTGTTTCTTTAATTCATCCGGAACCTCTGATACAGAAAAAGACGCAGCATATGTTGCGGTTGTTGTTTCCTTAGGAGCGAATTGAAGATAATAAGCAGGGTCTTTTCCATTATTCATCATAGTGTTCCAAATTTGATCGCTACCGGCAATATATAAATCTGCTTTTGGAGGATTTGCCTTTAACTCTTTAAACGAACAATATGTATCCGTAAGCTTATAATACTTATCTCTAAAAATCTCAAAATTAGCTTTTCTTAAACTTTTTTTATATTTTATATATTCCTTAACACGACCGGGAAATTTTGCAAAAATGTAAGTCACTTTTAAAACCGGATTTTTTGCATACTTTTCTGTTCCGCAATAAAAAGGTCTAAACGGTTTAAACCAATCGGGATAATAATCAATTATTTCAACATCATTTCCCAAACTTTCAAGATAACGCATCAAGGCATATGCTTGCAAGTTTGCGCCATGATTAATAGCTCTTTGACAAGTTATAGTTTTAATTTTCATTTTATAATCTTCTTTAATTTTTCAATGGTTTCTGTTCCTATTATTCTACGAATAGCTCTGTTAATCTTAAGCAATTTTGATGATTTATCACTCCAACTTGCATCATACCAATGAATTGAATATGTATTGGGTGTTTTAGTCAATTTACCCGTTAAACTGTCATACGGATTAAAATACTCTGCAGGATAAATATGAATATCACATACCGTTTGTTCACTTCCATCCAAAAATATACCTTTTGTTTTAAACAAATCTGTTGCAACTTTCGGACATCCTATTTGATTATATGTTCCGTCATCATTTATAAAATTCCAATTTCTATAGACATCAATATGCTCTTTAAAAAACGGCATCCCTGCTTCTGCGCCAAATCCTAACCCCGACGCAACATTTTCATCATTTTCAAATCCCATATATGCCTTATTTTTAAGCAAATTGTCAAGCGGTTTAATAACCTCAACATCGGTATCCATATATACTCCGCCATACTCATAAACAACCATAAGACGAGCGACATCAGAAACGAACGCATATTTTTTTGCTTCATAAGCCTGCTCAACAAAAGGCATACAATGAATATCAAAATTTGTTTCGTTCCACTCAATTATTTCATAATCCGGACAATACTTTTTCCAGCTGTTTACACACTTTTGAACACTTTTTGGTTTTTCATTTCCGCCAAACCAAAAATAATGAATTTTTTTTGGAATCATATCAATCTCCGATAAGTTTATATAACTTTTCTAATTCTGCTTTATTTGTATAATCAACCTTTTTAGTGTTTTGCGCAACTGTATTTAACAATTCTTTATTGTTTAACACTTTTGCAATACCGTTAACACAACCCTCTATATCCATTGGAACAATTATTCCATCATAGCCATCGGTTAACTGAGATTGCGCAGTTGGATAATTAGTAATAATCACCGGTTTCCCAAGCATTTGAGCTTCTCGAACAGTTACTGACTTACCTTCATATCTTGAAGGTTGAATATAGACATCACAATTCTTAATATATGGATACGGATTTTCTTTTTTACCTAAAATTATAACTGAATCACTAACTTTATACTCGTTAATTTTTGACTTTATTAATTCTTCTAATCCACCATATCCTATAATATACCACTTGACGTTCAAACCCTTATCAATGAGTTTCCTACATATTTCCGGAATGTCTTCGAGTCTTTTTTGGGGGGAAAATCTGCCTATAGTGAGAAGAATTTTACTATCTATTGAACGATCATATTCATTTTCAAATTCCTCGCTTGCCCCTTTGTGCACCGTTTGAGTTGAAAGCAAATTTTCTATTAAAACAATTCTATTTTTCAAATCAGGAAAAACTTTTACGAAGCCTTTTGTGCAATCATCAGAAATCGAAGCAATATAATCATATTTGTCCCACATCTTTTTTTCTGATTCAACATCTAAATCAACCGTTGAATAGTCCGTATGTATCCATGCAATTTTCTTTTTTGCATTTACTTTTTCGGCAACAAAATAATGCGGTGTAAGGAAACTGATAGCCAAATCATATTCAACATTAGGATTAATTTTAGGCATAAACTGTTTTGTATATTTATGACTATATTCAATTGCAGTAACTGATTCTTTGTGATGATGATTTTTAGCAAAAAAATATGCTTTAAACTTTCCAAACAATCTGCCCAAAACAACGCCGGGTTGACAGTCCTTTAAAGCTCCGACGATAGGACAAAACAAATCCGAATATGGCTTTATCTGAGGCAATAGATTTACTTGATTTGGTATTTCATTCATCCAATTTCCGCAATGTCTTAACAAAAACAAATCCACTTCAAACCGGTCATAGTCAAAGCAATTGAGCATTTCAATTAACGCTCTTTCTGCACCGCCGATTTCCATTGCATGTGAAAAAATAAAAATTTTCTTTTTCATATTAACTAATCCATTTAAACTCATTTAATGCTATTCTGTCAAAATCCTTATCAAAAGGATTAAAACCCGAGTGAGTATTATTATACCACATAAAGAACAAATAGCATCCTATTGCCGCAACCTTCATCGGAGTTCTCCATTTTGGCTTAACCATATTGAACAATCTTGGCAAAGCGATAACAGGAAAAATGTAAAAATAATTCGCAAGACGAGCGAAATAGTTCGCTGTGCCAAATAAAGCGATAAACATTATTTCACCATTAAGAAACGACAAATTTAAGCAAATATTATCTTGCCTGTCATATTCATAATACGGATCATTTATTTGTTTTCGAAGTATAAACGACATAACTAACGGAACTAACGAAACTAAAAGTCTAAAAGGATTAACTCCCTCACCGCTGAACTCTTCAACAGTGTAATCTTTGCCCAAGGATTCGGTTGTTTCCAAAAGTGTCCCTAACATTGGACGAAGCAAAATTCCGGCAAAGAAAAACAGAACTATCCACATAACTGTTCTTTTGTCCTGCCATGGGAGAAAAAACATCAGTGGAACAATTAAATATATAATTGAATACGCATGGAAAGTTTCAGCTATTAATATCCAAAAAACAAACCAAAACCACTTTTTATTTATTGCCTTATCAACCGCAATCAAACAAAATGCAACAGCAACACACTGTTTTATTGCAGCAAGCGGAAATGTAAAAACAAGACACATAAATAAGAATATCGACATCAAAAAATCTGTTGAATACTTATGTATAAACCAAATATAAATGCTATAAGTAACAATCGCAAAAACCATTAAGAAGCCATTATTAGTAAATCCTAATGATTTCAACAGAATATTAACAATAGCAAATCCAAAATTCCCGCCAAATGTCCATTCAACATCTGAAAAATCAAATTTTGAGTTTACTAAATATTCATAACCTTCTAAATATGTACCGGTGTCATTATATCTTGTTCGCAATCCTGCAAAAACGGCTGTCACAACAATAAGCAGAATCCATATAAACTTTTCTTTATAAATATAACCTGTTAATCTTTCATTTTTTCTTGAAAATCTGTCAGAAAAGAAAGCAACGGCTATACATATTAAAAATATCGGAACTAATTTCCACATAAATGAACTCCTTAAAAAAGAAATAATTATGATATTATATTCTCATAATTATTTTTAAAATCTATAAATATTGGATTGTGCTTCCATACTTGCTCTTTTTTGGAAGGCATTTTCATATAGTCTCCATACTGAATAGTCAAAGCATGATCCCATTTTGAAACAGCTAAAAATTCTTTATCTTCAAATGGTAAATAGACAAAAGAATCTAATAAATCCGAATCATACTGTCTGTTTAAACCGGAATATGTAGAACCGCACATTAATTTACAAGTAGAATCGCCACATACACTCAAATATTTTTTTTCAAAATACTTCCTGAATTTTTCATATTGACTTTTTGGCACAATAAACAGAATAGCTTTTGATATAAACTTTTTTAAGCCTTTTTCTTCCGGAGGAGAAAATTTCCTATAAAACAACATCATTAATGAAGCAAAAAGAATTTGTCGAATTCTTCCAAATTTTGTTTTTGAAACTCTGTCTAAAGGAAAAATATCAACAAAAATTCCTTTATGATATTTCTTTTTCTTTTCTTCTTCCGATTGAATAAATGCGCTGTTATCTTTTCTGATTTTAGTAAAATTCTGTGTGAAATCGTTTTCCAAATCTGTATTTTGTATTATATATCCATCTATAGGAGATTGAAGCCACAAATCAATAAACTTCTCATAATCTTTTCTTGACATCCAAAGATCGATATCGTCATCCCAAGGTATAAATCCTTTATGACGAACTGCACCAATTAAAGTTCCATAAGCAAGGGAATATTTAATATCATTCTTTTTGCAAAATTCATCAATGACACAAAGAATTTCAAATTCTGTTTTTTTCACTTCAGGTAATAATTCATCAATATTCATCTTTTATAGTTCCTATGTAATAATAAATATAATGATTTTGGTAATAATCCTATAATAATGGGCCTAAAACACTTTAAATAACATATAAAATTAAGATTTAGAGCCTTACATCCAGCAAGCCTTGTTATTGTTGAATTAATTCTATATTTAAATTTTCTTCTACTTATAGCATTTCTATCGTCCAACATCTTATATAATGGTTCAGATAAATTGTAACATTTAAAACCATTTGTATATAGCCTAATCCACAAATCAACATCCTCTACTCTTATAGTTGTTTTTTTTGTACTATACCCACCAATTGATTTTAGTGCTTCAGTTCTGATCATACAAGGAGCATGACAAATAACACTTTCACATACGATTTGTTCTTTAGTCGGTTCATTTATAACGCTTCCCGAACGAAAATCACCATTTTCATCAAAAAGTATCATCGGTGTACTGACAATTGCATATTCCGGATGCTCGTCCAAAAAAGACACCTCTTTTTCAAATCTTAACGGAAGTGATATATCATCCCCGTCCATTCGTGCTATATAAGCACCTTTGGCATATTTAAAGCAATGATTCAAAGTATAATTAAGCCCCATATTCTTCTCATTTTCAATCAGAACAATTCTATTCGGATACTTATCCTTATACTGCTTTGCGATTTCAAAAGTGTTATCCGTCGAGCCGTCATTACACATTATAATTTCAAAATTCTGATATGTTTGTGCCAACAATGAATCAAGACTTTCTGCCAAGGTATCAGCACAATTGTATATACCCATAATTACAGAAACTAATGGTTGCTTATTCATATTTTCATCTCCATATCAAAGTCATTTTATAACCTTGTTTTGTTCAAAATCTTGTTTAAAACAATCTTTCAACAGTATTCTCTACAACCTTATTCTTATCAAACACCTCGGCAATATGATCATGCGAGGCTTGTCCCATTTTGACCTTTTCGTCATATGGCAATTCAATGAAACTTTTTAACTTTTCGTACAAATCATTTGCGTTTTTCTTTTCAACAAGATAACCTGTTTTGCCATCAACAACAGCTTCCAAACAACCATGAATATTGCTTGTGATAATTGGTCTGCCCATTGCGCCGCATTCAAGATTTGTATTTGCCATACCCTCATGCCATGACGGAAGAACAAAGCAATGCGATTGTTTGACGAACGGCTTAACATCCTGTTGATACCCATAGAAATTGATAATCCCATCATCAACAAGCCTGTTTACTGTTTCTTCATAGTTATCTTCATACATACCAACAACATCAAACTCAACATTATCGTATTCACGCTTAATTCTATTTGCCGCATCAAACAGCTCATCAATTCCTTTTTCTTGCATTATTCTGCCAACAAAAAGAAATCTTGTTTTATCTGTCGGTGGATATTTTTCAAATGGATATTCCTCTAAATTAACACCGGCACCTGCATTGAGTAAGCATTGCTCCTCTTTCACAATTCCATAATCAAGAAACAAATTCATATTCTCGCAATTTTCAAAAATGACTGTGTGTGCTTTCTTACAAGCAAACTTGTACAACATAACAATCAATTTTAAAAACAAGCCTTGCTTTTGGAAAGCTGTTCCAAGCCCTGTAATGTTAATTGCATATTTTTTATGCTTGATTGCAGAAACAATGCCTGCATATACATTTGGCTTAATAGTATATGTGATGATAAAATCCGGTTTAACTTTACCAATCATTTTCCGATAATTTAAGAAAAGTTTTAAATCTGTAACAGGATTGATGCCTCGTCTATCAACAGCCGTATCAATAAACTTACATCCCATATCTACCATAGGTTGTACCAAATTGCCATTTGGTAATGAAATATAAACTTCGTTACCATTATCAATTAGCTTTTGCAGTAATTCTTTTCTAAACTTATAAAGACCGATGTCGTTATTTGCAATTACTAAAATTATCATTTAATCTTCCTTACAGGCACGCCTGCATATGTACCGCTTTCAGTTATATCTTTCACTATCACCGAACCGGCTCCAAACACACAATCCGATGCAATATTCAGCACCTGTTTTGTGCAAGAGCCTGCTCCGATATGTGTTGATTTTCCAACTTTAACCATTCCTGACAAAACCACATTCGGAGAAAGATGAACATAATCCTCAAGCACATTATCATGCTCAACTATCGCTCCTGTGTTTATAATACAGTGCTTTCCGATTTTGGCACTTGAATTAATTACCGCATTAGCCATCACAACTGTACCTTCGCCAATTTCAACATCAATGCTTGATATTACAGCTGTCGGATGAATTGCTGTGTACCACTTAACAGGAAGTTCATTTGCAATTTTCTCTCTAATATAAGAATCACCGATTGCAATCACAAATTCGCAATCTGCATAATTCTTGTAATCCTCTGTTTTACCTAAAACACTGAACCCGACAATCTGTGTTCCCTTTTTGACACCGTCATCAAGGAAGCCAACAACCTTGTCACCGGATTTTAAAACTGTATCTGCAATTACTTTTCCGTGCCCGCTCGCACCGATAATCACAACTGATTTAGACATTTGCTTCTTCCCTTCCCGGTGTTCCCATAAACACTTCCATTGTTGCACTTGTTTCCGAACTAATGCCCTCTTTTTTGAGGACATTTAAAACCGTCATAAAGAGAATTTTGACATCCATTGCAAAACTATAATTGTCAACATAATGAACATCCATATTGAACTTATCTTCCCAAGAAACAGTATTTCTGCCGTTTACCTGAGCCCAACCGCTCAAACCCGGTCTAACCTCGTGCCGTCTGTGCTGATGCTCGTTGTATCTTGGTATGTACTCCACAAGAAGCGGTCTCGGTCCGATAACCGACATATCGCCTTTTAGTATGTTGAACAGCTCCGGCAATTCATCTATGCTTGTTGAACGCAAAAACTTGCCAAACTTGGTCAAACGAACTTCATCAGGCAACAATTCGCCGTTTTCGTCACGCTCATCGGTCATAGTACGGAACTTCATCAAAGTAAATATTTTTTCATCCTTGCCCGGTCTTTCCTGCTTGAACAAAACAGGACTGCCGAGTTTTGTTTTTACAAGAACAGCTGTGACCGCAAGAAGCGGTGACAAAATGATGATTGCAAGCAACGAAGAAATTATATCAAGAATTCGCTTTATGTACTTATAAATCATAGTTCACCGTCCGCTTACTCAAAACACTTCTTAATCACTTCAATAATTCTATCCTGCTGTTCGGGAGTCATTTTGTTATCGCTCGGCAAGCAAAGACCTCTGCTGAAAATATCCATTCCCACATCGTTTGCTTCGCCTGCAATATACGCATTTGTTCTCGCTCTGCCGTTGCCGTCTTTTGTCACAAAACCATTCATTCTGTAAATCGGTTGCATATGCATCGGCTTCCAAATCGGTCTGCCCTCTGCGTTAATCTTTGCAAGTTCATCAAGAATTTCGTGAGGACAAGTTTTGCCGCTCTCGCTGACATAGCAATAATCTTGCTCGCTGCGAACCTGCTTGCACATTGCGTCCTCGTCAATAATCATACAAGACAGCCAAAAATTCGGCTCGCTGTTTTTTCCATCATAAGGATTCATCTTAACAGGCAAGTCCTTAAAAGCTTCCTTGTATCGCATATATATTGCCTTTTTCTGTGCAATATGTTCTTCTAAATACGGAATTTGACCACGAATAACACCTGCAATTACATTACTCATTCTGTAATTGTATCCAAGTTCCTCGTGCTGATACCAAGGTGCATTTTCTCTTGACTGTGTTGACCACTTGCGAACCTTGTCGGCAGCCTCTTTGCTGTCGGTCAACAACATTCCTCCGCTTGAGCCTGTAATAATTTTGTTTCCGTTAAAACTTATGCAACTGTAATCCCCGAATGTACCGGTATGCCGTCCTTTATATTTAGCACCAAGCGACTCGGCGGCATCTTCAATAATAACCGCACCGTGCTTGTCGCAAATTGCCTTGATTTCATCAATCTTGCCGGGAGTGCCGTAAAGATGTACCACAACAACAACCTTTACATCAGGATAAAGTTCAAACGCCTTTTCAAGTGCAACAGGGTCCATATTCCAAGTGTCGTATTCTGTATCAATAAATATCGGAACTCCGCCCTCATAAACAACAGGATTTACCGTTGCGTCAAATGTCATATCAGAACAAAAAGCCCTGTCACCGTGCTTCACACCCGCTAATTTTACCGCAAGGTGCATAGACGCTGTTCCGGCAGACAAGGCAACCGCATATTTGCAACCGACTTTTTCACAAATCATTTTTTCAACTTCATCAATATTCTCGCCGATGGTTGACATCCAATTTGTTTCAAAAGCTTCGGTCATATATTTTAATTCATCACCGTGCATAGTTGGCGATGAAAGCCAAATTTTTTCATCAGCCATAGCTGTCCTCCAAGTGTATAGATTGTACAAATCATACAAATTGTATTTGTGCACTATGTATAATTTTTCTCATTATAAATTATACACTATACAACATAAAATTACAATATAATTTATTAATATTTAATATTGGACATTTTATATAAAAACAATCACACAGCAAAAATTCGCCGAGTGATTGCAAAAAAATCATTTTTCAAGCAAAACCGCATGAGCTATTCCCGGAATTGTCTGCCCCTGTTTTGATGAGGTCGGCGACATCAACGCACCGGTTGCAACAAACAAAACCTTTTTAATCCTGCCTTTTTTTATATTTTTCATAATATGTGAACAAACTACACTTGCCGAGCAACCGCAACCCGAGCCGCCCGAATTTACATCCTGCTCCGCCAAATTAAAAATCATCGTTCCGCAATCCTTATGCCGTCTTTTGATGTCAATTCCGCTGTTCTTTTGCAAAAGTTCATACAACAATTTTGAGCCCGTAAAGCCTAAATCGCCCGTCAAAATCAAGTCGTAATTATCAGGCTTTGTATGCGTGTCGTTCAAAAAATCGGCTATGGTTCTCGCCGCCGCAGGTGCCATCGCAGCACCCATATTGTTTGCATCTTTGATGCCCAAATCCGTAATTGTTCCGATGTGAACAGCAGAAATTCTCACAGCATTTTGCAATTTGTCGCCCGAAACTTTATCGTGGTTTTGCACAACCGCACAGCCTGCACCCGTAACCGTCCATTGAGCTGTCGGAGGTCGCTGACCACCGTATTCAAGCGGATAGCGAAACTGCCTTTCGCTGGACGCAAAATGGCTCGAAGCACCCGCAACACAAATATTTGCTCCTGCCGACACAAGAATTGCCGAATTGCACAAAGTGAGTGCCATTGTGGAGCATGCACCGTACATTCCGATGAACGGCATTTCCAAATCCTTGAGTGCAAAACACGAGCCTGTACACTGGTCGAGCAGGTCGCCCGTCATAACAAAATCAACATCCTTTGGCGACACATTTGCACTTGCCAAAGCCCTGATTATCGCATCGTGGAGCATCGCACTTTCGGCAAGTTCAAAGCTCTCCTGCCCCATCGTCGTATCCTCAAAAACCATATCAAAATCATCACCGAGAGGACCCTCGCCCTCTTTTTTTCCTGCAACACCCGCCGATCCGATAATAAGCGGCGGCGATTCAAAAATATATGTTTTTCCGACTTTTTTCATAAAAAAACACCTCGGTAATAGTTTTACCGAAGTGTAAAAAAATATTTTTAAATTTTAAACATTCAAATACTTTTGAACTGCCCTACCGTAACGGAGCATTTGGTCAACAAGCGATTTCAATTTAGGGCTGTTCTTAACGGTCGAACCCGTTGCGTAGGATTCAACACTGTATTGAAGCATATTTGACACTTGCGTACCATTCTTGAACACGGTCAAATAAAACGGTGTTGAGAACTGATCTGCTTTGAGAACCGTACAATCAACATAGTACGCTCTCTTGTTGCTTGCCGAGCCGTTTGTTTGAGTGAACCAATCCGGATGTTCGGCATAAGTAAATTCGGTATTTTGACCGTTAACAGTCC
>OJAW01000163.1_pt1 | contig 52802 bp, 60 predicted proteins | sample 1589151 | NCBI WGS metagenome assembly OJAW01 (sample SAMN03283290) | human gut metagenome | biome: human-associated habitat; material: feces | host: Homo sapiens | place: Peru | collected 2012
CTTTATTGTCCAAAATGCAGACAAGAAAGATTGATTAAAGTTGACAACTTGAAGACCGACAGAGAGATAGGGGATGCTTTCAGGCATCTTGAGTACTTTTTGATAGTGCATAGTAATATCCTTTCCGGCAGGCATCCAATTCCAAAGGGTGGATACACAACCTAGCGGCTTATACAGGTATAGCCTGAGGCTTCCCAACCAGCCAAAACATAAATCACCACCGAAAGGATTGACAGACTTTCTAAGAGGTATCGCCAGCCAGAAGGCCGGCTCCCAAGGAGGAAACGTCAATGATCCTGCCTTCAGTGATTATACCTCTATATTTTGTCTGGTGCATTAAGGAAACCTCAGACACGGTAAATATGTCCTATAACTTCTGATGGAGGGGGAACTCCTCCTTCCGTTATATCTATATAGATTTATTAGATTGGACTTTGTAACTATTAACCAGTAGTCGTTCTTGACTACACCATTATTATACTAGGAGAATGTAACTTCATGTTTGCTAAAAATTCAAAGGCATATTCTGTCTACCTGCTGTTCCGATTTGTCTGTTCCCTGGCGGTTTCTATGTCCACAGTGCTTTCCATCGTGTACCACCTGGAGGTGGTGCAGCTGGATGCTTTCCAGCTTGTCCTGGTAGGGACGGTTCTGGAGACCTCCTGCTTTCTGTTCGAGATACCCACCGGTGTGGTGGCGGATTTGTATAGCCGTCGGCGCTCGGTGCTGATTGGAATGTTCCTCTACGGCCTGGGCTTTCTGATGGAGGGTGCGCTACCGTGGTTCGCGCCGGTTCTGCTGGCCCAGGTTGTCTGGGGTTGCGGTGATACCTTCATCACCGGCGCTCTGGAGGCGTGGATTGCCTCGGAGGAAGAGGACAAACCCATAGACAAGGTGTTCCTGCGGGGCAGTCAAATGGGGCAAATCGGCGGCGTTCTGGGCGTGGTGCTGGGCACACTGCTGGGAAACATAAACCTGCAAATGCCTGTCATCTTGGGGGGCAGTTTGTGCTTGTTGTTGGGGCTGGTGATGGTTCGCATCATGCCAGAAACCAACTTCTCCCCTGCTATTGAGGAACGGCAGGGCTTGCTTAAAGACTTTGTCTGCCTGTTCAAGCTCAACCTGGGCTTTGTGAAAGGCGCACCTGTGTTGCTGGCGCTCTTAGCAATCACACTATGCGGGGGACTTGCCAGTGAAGGCTTTGACCGGCTCTCCACCGCTCATTTTCTGGATGACACGGTAATACCCGTTATCGGGCCGCTGAACAGCGTCACTTGGTTCGGTGTTATCAGTCTTATCGGCAACGGCTTAGGTATTCTGGCTTCTCAGTTGCTCATCGCCCGCATGGAGAAAAAAGGGACTGTCAGCCGAACCAGTGTGGTCATGTCCACCAGCGCCGGGTATATCCTGTGCCTGGTTCTCTTCGCGGTGGGGCGGAGCTTTTGGTTCATGTTGTTGGTGTTCCTGCTGGCGGGGCTTATGCGCACCATCAAGGAGCCTGTGCTGGCCGCCTGGATGAACGACCATGTGGATGAGAAAATGCGCGCCACAGTCTTTTCCACCAGCGGACAGCTGGACTCTTTCGGGCAGATCATCGGCGGGCCTATTGTGGGGCTGGTAGCCCAGCAGGTGTCCATACCCTGGGGGCTGGTCTGTACCGCTTTCCTGCTGTTGCCCGCGCTGTTCTTAGTGCCGGTGGCGGGAAAGAAGCGGGATTGATATGGCATAGTTAAGTTTACTGACGAGCGGGAGATTACTTCCGCTCGTCTTCATTTAGTAGCGCAAAATTTGAGGACTCTTTATTTCCTTATTCGGTATAGCGGAGGCGGCTGTCAATTCGACATAATTTTCTTGTGATACTTTACCGTACATGAGCATTCTATCGGGAGTTGTTTCCGGCTGGCAGTCTCCAGCAAGAGCCGGAGGACGGAAAAGGTAATATTATAGCGACACAGATTAGACCGTCTGGCAAAGGAAGAACCCGGCAGTGGGTAATTGATGATAGTCTGAAAATGCTGGATAAGGTCATAGGAGATAGGTTTGGGCTGATACCGCCTATTAGTTTTTACGGAAAGTCACACACGAAAGAGAACGCTCATGAGCTGTTTGCGGTGGTGGTGGACGTGGATTATGTAGGCAAACAGCAGTTAAAGAACCTGTTGAAGCAGTTTGGGAATGGTGTGCAGCTTCGTCCGACTTATCTTGTCAGCTCCGGCAAGGGGGTACATCTTTACTATTTCTTGCAGGAGCCGGTTCAGTTGTATCGAAACCGGGAAGAAGTGCTTGCGGAGCTGAAAGAAGCCTTTATTCGGCGGCTATGGAATGATACCAGCTCTATCCGTCCGGACAGCCCGGATATAACCGGAATTTATCAAGGTTTCCGGTGTGTGGGGAGTCAGTCGAAGCTGGGTGTAGATTTCCCAGTAAAAGCCTATAAGCTGTCAGAGAACCGTTACACGCTGGAGGACATAAAAGCCAGCATACCGAGCTGTAAGGTAGACCTTGCTCCGTTGTACGAGAAGCCGAGAAGAAAAAGTACCGTTACGCTGGAAGAAGCAAAGGAGCTGTACCCGGAATGGTATGAGAAGCGGATCGTGCAGGGAGAGCCGAAGCAGAAAAGTAAGAAGCAGGGCGGTACGTGGGTATGTAACGAAGCTTTATATGAGTGGTGGAAACGGAAAATAACCGAGGAAGTGAAAGCCGGAGGGCGTTACTTTTCTATTATGGCGTTGTGCTCTTATGGCTTGAAGTGTGGCATATCCGAGCAGAAGATACGGAGAGACGCCTATGCGTTCCTGGACCATTTAGAGAGCCTTACCGAGGACGAGGACAACCATTTCAGCCGGGCAGATGTGAAAGACGCTCTCCGGGCATTGAAAGGGGACAGAAAAAGGCTGTCAACGATAGCAAGCCGGGAATGGATAGAGGACAACACAAAGGTTACGATACCAGCAAATAAGCGGAATTACAGAAAGCAAAAAGACCATGTAAAGGTTATGAATACTATGAAAGCTTTAAAAAAGCAGTTAGGAGAAGAAGTAAAAGAGGGTAGACCAAAAGGGAGTGGAACAGCGGAGCAGACAGTCAGAGAATGGCAGGAGAGCCACCCAGCAGGAAAGAAAGCGGACTGCATTCGAGAGACAGGATTGAGCAAGCCCACCGTTTACAAGTGGTGGAAGTAGGGCATACTTGAAATGCCGAAAGGCATATGCTATAATGCCAGTAGGCAAGAAAGACGAAAGTGCTCATTGTGGCACGCAAAAAGCCCCGGAGGTCGCAACTCCGGGGCTTTTCTATTCCGTTGTGGCAAGGTGGCTTATTCCTTAGGCTGGCTACCGCCTATTTATCTCCGTCCAGCCATTTGCAGATGTAGTAGGCGATTACACTTGCCAAGACAGAGAGTAAGAAAGACGAAAATATACTCATGGTGGCACACCCCCTTTCTGTACCTGTATAGGGGTGGTAGCACCGAAGAAAGAGAGGTCAAAGGCATGAAAAAAGAAATGGATAAAATTCAGTTTGAGTACAGATACGAGGTGCAGGAGCTGATGAAAGTAATTGATAAATATGTAAAACAGAACCCGGCAGAAAAGGAAAATAAGACGCTGGAGCGTTTCTTTGGCTTACTTGATGTCATGGATATGGAGTGGTAAGGGCATGAACAAGACAAGACCAAAGCAGTTATCATTCCGAGTAAGTGAAGAAGAATACCAGCAGTTGCAGGAGAAGATTTCAGAGAGTGGAAAGAACCAGCAGGAGTATATCCTTTCCTGTGTGCTGGAGAAGCAGATCGTGAATACGGACGGTATCAAAGAACTTATCCCGGAACTGAAACGGATAGGGAACAACCTCAACCAAATAGCAAAGCGGTGTAATGAGGGGGGAATGTTGCCGAGTGAAGCGGAAGTGCGGAAGCATGGAGAGGAGCTGAACAAAGTATGGCAGTCATTAAGGCGGTATCTTCAAAGGCGGGCATAGGGCACGCAATAGATTATGTGACGAAAAAAGAAAAGACAGAGGAGAAGCTTGTCAGCGGTCTGCATTGTGAGCCGGAGACGGTCAAGGAAGAAATGCAAGCCACAAAGGAGCTGTGGGGCAAGACGGACGGAAGAACCTATAAGCATTATGTGCAATCCTACCATGAGGACGAGGAAATAACCCCGGAGCAGGCTCACAAGAACGCTGTCGAGCTGGCAGAGCATACAAAGGCATGGAAAGGGCATGAAGTTCTGATAGCCACGCATATAGACAAGGGGCATATACACACGCACTTTATTGTCAATTCCGTAAATTATGAGAACGGTCATAAGCTCCAATGGATCTAGAACAGATACAAAAGAAACGGTGACAAATAGGAGCTAGAACGAACATCCCATAAGAAGTCCTTTGCTGTCGTGGGTAATTATACAATAATGTTTTCCGTAATATTTTCTGCGAAGGCAGGGTATACAAAATCGAAAATTCTTGTCTTGATCAAGTACAATAATTAAGCAATTCCACAATAATGTTACCCTGCTGATACAGCCAGTCCGTAAACTCTTTCGGGCTGGCTGTTTTTTCTTTTACCGCCCTTTTCCTTTGCAGCGCTTCTTTTTTGAACGCTTCAAAGGCCGTCCGCATTTCTTCCAGCCGGGCGGCGGGAAATCTCGCTGTCTTTTTCGCCCGGTTGATTTTGTTGCGCCAGTTCTGGCACTCGTTTTTGTAGAGCAGGTCGTAGCTGTTTTCCCTTGCCCTCTCGTCAAACTCCCGCTTGTTTTGCAGTGCCTGCTTCTTCCGGCACTGATCGCTGCACAGCTCATACCGCTGGCTCTTAGCAAGGAAGATGCGCCCGCAGACCTTGCACTTTTGGAAGCACAGCCCCCAGTCGTTGAGCTGGTTCAGGTAATAGGTAATCAGCGGATAAAAGGCAGCATAGCCCTATAATCACAGCAGCCACCGATTAACTATCGGTGGCTGCTTGCATCTGTTCAAGAAACATGGAGTGTGATATTATTATATTGGGTCAAAGCAGGAGGTAATCTGGACTGAACTCCAGAGAGGAAGTCGCAAAGATGGATGTAGATATAAACGCGATTGTAGAGAGAATTCAAGATGCAAGTGAACTGTCTTATAATTACTATAAGCCGCTTGTAGATAGAATTATTGCAGAAAACGCATCCGAAGGGGAAGTGGAACATCTGTTGGATTACATGCTTGATGTATGCTGTGATGATAGAATGCTGAATCTGTTCAAGAAGGTTTGCAGACGATATTATAGTCTTTATCCGGAAATGATTGCATCTGAGATACTGGCATATAAGGAATGGTATGAGGATTGAATGATTTTTGTCTTAAATCAAAGGATGGGGTGGTTGCTGAGTGTATAGAAAATGGACAAAGAATGATATAGAAGCATCCAAAGCACGTTTCCGTAGGCTTTATGCAAAATCGCCGATTGAGTACCGGTTTCTCTGTGGTCACGATATTCAGAGCGAAGATGACGAGGATGCATTGGATTACTACATGATTGGGGTATGGCTGGTTCAGCATAGGAAATATTCTGACTGGTCGAAAGAGAAATCGTTTGATTTGGCAGACATTCTTGAATTTATGCGAGTGTACAGGATAAGTATCCCGCGATATATCAAGCGTACAAGATTTTATCGTAAAAAATTAACTTAAGAGATGACACGACAAGAATTATTTACATGGATACGCCTGCGGTACGGCACAGAGCCGGAATACCCCTGGCATGACTGGAATGCTGTGCTGCGGCACAACGACAATAATAAATGGTATGGTGTAGTCCTGGAAGTATCGGCTGATAAGTTGGGACTGCCGGAGGCAGGCATCATTGATGTCCTTAATGTGAAAAGCGATCCGCTGCTGATTGGCTCTCTTCGCGGGCAGGACGGCTATTTTCCGGCCTATCACATGAACAAGGAAAAATGGTTCAGTATTCAGCTCGGCAAACCGGAGCTGGATGATGCTATCAAAGATCTGCTTTCTTTGAGCTATGAGCTGACAGCACCGAAAAAGCGCAACTTAAAGTCATCAGGAAAAAATCAGGGAGATTCCTCAAATGGCAAAGAAAAAGAAATTGACGAAGGCTGAGCGAAAGGAAGCACGCCTCCGAAAAGGCAAGCAGTGGCTGCTCACCTATACCGGCTCACCGAAAAAGATGAACAAGCATTACCGGGAACGCTTTCATGTGGATGCTGTGACTGCCGCTAAAGATTTGCAGGAGCTGGGGGTCAATTATACACAGGAACAGCTCGACCAGATAAAACAGGCTGAAGAGCAGCGGCTTCGGCAGCGGAGAATGGAGCGGGAAGCGAAAGAGAGGGAACGGCTGGCAGAACTGTATGAGGACTGCAATGATCGTTTTGCCTTTATCGCTGGATACACAGATGGCGGTGCACCGTTCGGTGTGATGTGGGAAGAAGTCGGCATTGATCCGAGACTGCCGTTCGAGGAAAAAGTGAAGCTCTATCATATGCAGATGTTAGGCTGATAATTGTGCAGACGGCATCTGCACAATTTGCAACAAAAAAGAGGAGCCAGTCCAGGCTCCTCGAAGGCACATTATTTCAAAAAGTTGCTCTTATGTTCCAGCGCGTGCAGATTATATCCAAGTGTGGCCAGGTGCGCCACCTTCAGCGCAACCAGATTGATGTCGGTGGACATCGCACTGGCGATCTGCTCGGCTGTGTATCCATACTCATAGATGTAGCGAAGGACTTCATCGCTGTCCATCAGGATTTCCGCTGCTACGATGTTGGCTTCATATTCCGGCTTGGATTTCATATCGTAGAGCATGAACTCATGAATCGGGGTGGTTTTCGCCATATTCCGGTGAAGCTGGTCATGCCCTAATTCATGTGCGCACACAATGCGCAGCATATTTTCATCCAGATTGTTATTCAGGAAAATAAAGCGATTTCGCTTAATCACCCGGTACATTCCCTTCAGGGAACCGAAATTATCGCAAAGCATGACATTGATACCAAGCTGCCTTGCAATTTCAAAAGGGTCTCTGGAACCGCAGCGTTTTACCAGTTTCTCACCGACCCGTGAAAGTTGTTCCGCATTCATCATACCACCTCCAGTTTACAGTATAGCGAAAAGTGTGTACGATAAATATCACTGATCGGATTTTTTACGCCTCGTTTTTGGGGCGTATTTTTTATTGTTCTCTTTGGCAATCCAGTAGGCATCGGTCAGAGCTTTATAAGCTCCTTCGATGGCATCTTCGCTTAATTCGCCGCCAGCGAACATACCGGTCACTTCACTGACCAGCTCTTCAATATCTTTCGCTGCTTTTGCGCCGCCTTTTTCGTGAGCTTCTACGACATAGGTGCCACTGCTGCCCAGCAGGTACTCAGTAGTAGTATTCAGCGCATCCGCAATCTTCTGGATCGTAACCATATTGGATGGCTTGCGGCTGCCAAGCTCATAATTCTGAATTGTGCGGGCGGTTACACCGGCCTTCTCTGCAAGTTCTACCTGAGTTAAATTGGCTTCTGTTCTTTTTTCTTTCAACCTTTCTTTGAAGACCATAGGAATACCTCTTTCTTTTTTGGTGGCAAACACGAACACTTTTTCATAAAAACCTATTGACACGAAAAACTGTGCTTGCTATAATGGCGATGAAAACACGAAATACAATTCGTGTAATTATAGTATCACAAGAAATGCTGTGTGTCAATGCGTTCGTGAAAAGTTGTTCGTGTTTTCGCGAACGGAGAGGAGGAATACGGGATGCAGAGAGTGATTCTTCACTGTGATATGAACAATTTCTATGCCTCTGTTGAGTGTATGCTGAACCCGGAACTGAAGAACAAGCCGGTGGCAGTGTGTGGTTCTGTGGAGGAACGGCATGGTATCGTACTTGCGAAGAACTATGCAGCAAAGGCGTTTGGCGTTTCCACGGGAGAGGCAATCTGGCAGGCAAAGCAGAAGTGCCAGGATCTTGTGATCGTGGAGCCGCACTATGAGCAATATATGAAGTTTTCAAAGTTGGCTCGTGAGATATACGGTCGATACACAGACCAGATCGAGCCGTATGGGATGGACGAATGCTGGCTGGATGTGACCGGAAGCGGCTGCATGGGAACCGGATTTGAAATCGCAGATGAGATTCGCAGAACCGTTAAGTTTGAACTGGGACTTACGATTTCCGCAGGAGTGAGCTTCAATAAGATTTTTGCCAAGCTTGGGTCGGATATGAAAAAGCCGGATGCGATTACCTGCATCGAAGCAGATTCGTTCCGTGAGAAGATTTGGTGTCTTCCTGCCTCTGATTTGCTTGGAGTCGGCAGAGCGACCGAGAAGGTTCTGTCCGGTTATGGGATTCATACGATTGGAGAGCTTGCGGCAACATCGGATGATTTTTTGAAGTGCCGCCTTGGAAAGAATGGACTGGCGATTAAGAAATATGCCAATGGACTGGATGATTCACCGGTTATGCGTTCCGATTATGTCTCCCCGGTAAAAAGCATTGGGCACGGGATAACGACCATGCAGGATTTGGAGAATAACGCCGAAGTCTGGTGTGTCATGCTGGAGCTGGTGCAGGAGATCGGAACCAAGCTGCGAACACATAAGAAGAAAGCGGGCGGAATAGCGATTTCCATCCGCAACAATGAGCTTTACACGAAAGAGTGGCAGTGCCGGATTAGTATTCCGACACAAAGCCCCACCTATCTGGCAAAAACCGCATTTGCTTTGTTTGCTAAGAATTATCAGTGGGAGCATCCGATTCGTTCGGTGACGGTTCGGGCAATCAATTTGTTTGAAGAGGATTGTCCGATACAATACGACCTATTCACCGATATGAAATCACTGGATCGCCAGGAACGTCTGGACGCAGCGATTGAGCAGATTCGATTCCGATTCGGGAAAGATGCGATTAAAAATGGAGTACTTTTTCAGAAAAGCAAGATGCCGACAGAGCGAAAAGTGGATTTGGTTATGCCGACAGGAATGATTGGTTAATACAGCACCGGTAGAATCTGGTGAGTTCTTTGCTAAAAGAAGTCAACACATTCGCCGTTTTACAGAGGAGGAGCGTAAAATATGTCGGAAGAGAAATGTAGGAAAGTATATGTACCTGTGAATTTGGATGTTGACGCAGAGGGAAATATCCGACCGCGCCTGATTCGATGGATTGACGGACGGGTGTATGAGATCGACCGATTGAAGCATAAGTGCCGGGCTGCTTCCACGAAGGTAGGTGGCTGCGGAATTCGTTATACGGTCATGATCGGCGGGCATGAGAGTTTTCTATACAACGAAGATGAAAAATGGTTCGTTGAGGCAAAGGAGCAGTGCCTATGATCCTTTCGCAGAAAAAAATAGAAGAAATCGCTGTTGCAGTGATAAAAGATTTTCAAAAGTCCTTTTTCGGCAGCGAGGCAGATGATCCGACGAGATTCGCGCTTCCGACACCCATTGACCAGTTTGCATCCGATTACCTGAATCTGAAGGTGTCATTTCAAAAGTTGTCCTCGGACGGAAGCATCTATGGTCTGACCGCGTATGTGGATACAGAATATCAGATAGAGGTAGATGGGAGTCAGAGGAGCATCTTCCTGAAAACCAATGATGTGGTTCTGGATAAGAGCTTCATTGAACCAGCGAATATTCGGAAACTCTGCGGAAAACGCAGGTTTACGCTGGCACATGAGTGCGCTCACCAGATATTGTTTCAGCTGGATGCCGATGACCGAAAGATAGCCTGCCATAAGAGACCGGAAGTGCGGAAAAATGGTTCCCGCGTCCTGAGAACGCAGGAGGACTGGAACGAGTGGCAGGCTAATACGCTGGGAGCTGCCATCCTGATGCCCCAGTCGGAAGTAGATCGGGCGATGTGGTTCATCAACAGCAGAAAGCCTTTGACCTGTTATGGATGGCGTTTTTACGACAGTGACCAGGTGAAGATAGATACTTTCTGTGGTGTCTTTGGCGTTTCGAGATCGGCAGCTGCTATCCGCTTGGAACAACTGGGCTATCTGAACCGGAAAAAGGATTATGAATATCGTGATCCACTGGAGGTGTGGCCATGAGCAGGAATATCAGAGTATCGGAACCATCTGCGGAAATGCAGATTAAAATCATCCGGGCAAAGGATGCAATCGCTTCGCAAAAGCCCAGGACTGTCAGGTGCCCTTATTGCCGACACAATTCAATCATCGTCTTTGAGGATACCAGAGGACATGTGCAGACCAAATGCAAGGCCTGCGGACGCGAGACCGTCTTCAATGTTTTGGAGATGAGAAGATTACGTAGATTGCAGCTCTACTATTCGTCTTTGAATGGTTGAGATGACAATAAATAACCCTATTAACACAATTTTATAAGTCATAGCTGTGCTGTGGAGCCGCTGACAGGCGAAGTCTTCCGAATGCCGCATGAGACAGAATTATGGGATACCCCATGTTCTGTTTTATCGGCACAGGATTTTTTCTTCACCGTCATGCGGCTCCTTTTTTGACCTTCCGTCGATCCGGTTCTGTACCGGCTGTGCGGAAGGAGAAACGTATGTATTACGATCAGCATGTGTGTGGAGCAAGAATTCAGGAATTGCGCAAATCAAAAGGGTATACGCAGGAGGCCCTGGCTGAGGCGATTGATATTGATGCAAAACGCATTTCCAAAATTGAGCGCGGAGTAATATCGGCATCTTATAATGACATGATTCTGTTTTCGGAATTCTTTGGAGTAACGCTGGATTATCTGATCATTGGCAAGAGACAGGATGTGGATGCGTTGAAAAAGAGAGTGCAGGATGCCATTACGCAGCTTCAGGAAGCACTGATGTGAACTCGCAAAATTGGGTGGGCAAAGTCGCAGTTTCCGGCGTGTTATGTGAAACCGCATTCTTTTATACTTACTTTACAGCTAAGGCAACAAGGCTGATGAACTATGAAAATTGAATACTCATTCTCCAAGTACATTACTGACAGAACGAGCCTTCGACTGCACGCCATGATGCCCAGCAGGGGCGAAGCGGAATCGCAGCAGCAAATGTCGGATTGCAACCGACGGTGGTGTAAAAGTCTGTCAGGGACAATGATACTTCCGTAATTCGCGGTCCGGCCATAAAGAAGGCGGGATGGTTAAATTCCAATGGAGCAGTGAAGCACACTGCCGCTTGTGAGAAATCCCCGATCTCTGGGGTGCCAAGAAAAAGTACAGAGAAACCATATTTTAAGAAAGGCTGTCAGAATGAAGCGTTTGAATCATTTTCTGCCAGCTTTTATCCATAGATGATTATGGGATTGGAGGCAACCAGATGAAAGAAAACTGGGTTTACCGGCGAGGAGATATTTACCTTGCCAATCTTGGTGTTCCGATAGGATCAAAGCAGGGCGGTGTTCGTCCGGTAGTGGTTCTTCAGAACGATGTCGGCAACTTTTATTCGCCGACGATTACGGTTGCTCCTCTGACAACGAAGATTCAAAAGAAAAGAAGCCAGCCTACACATTATTTCCTTCGGAAGGCAAAAGGGCTGGCAAGATCTTCGATGGTATTGGCGGAGCAGCTTGATACATGTGATAAGACCTGTGTGATTCGGTATCTCGGCAAGGTAAGTAAGGGACAGATGCGCGGAATTGATGAAGCTGTGAAAGTGCAGCTTGGATATTATATTCCGGAACAGGCAGAGAAGAAAAGGCAAGGCAAATGCCGAAAGGAAGTGAATTTTGATGGTGGATAAATTGATTAAGCGTAAAGAAGCTGCTGAGATGTTGGGGATTAGCCTGGATACCTTGGATCATGCAAGAATGGAAGGGCTGATCACTTACGTTCAGTATGTTGAGAATGGCTGTGTTTATTTTACTGAAGTTGGACTTCAGGAGTATATTGCAAGGTCTACACACCGTGCAAGGCCGAAGGATAACAATCCTACTTTCCGAAAGAAGAGAACCGTCAGGAGCGAAATTCGACATCGTTGAGTATTGGCAGGTTATTCGCAATAATGAATATATCAGCTAAAAGTTTGGAGGTGTCGAAGATGGCAAGAAAAAGATATGCGATTCCTCAGTACGGAACCGTCATCATGGCGGGTAAGGAATATTACCGGACTCGAATTGAGGATGCTGATGGAAAACGGGTAGCGTTGTATGGCAGAACCCGTGAAGAATTATATGATAAGGTGCTCGAAGCGAGAGAGCAGATTGAGGATAATACATTTCGCAGATCATCCCCCACAGTAAAGGAATACTGCGAAAAGTGGCTGTTGTTACAATCCGCACAGGTAAGAGCCACTACGTTGACGGATTACACATCGAAAGTTAACCGACATATTATAAGGCCTCTTGGTCATATGAATATAGCAGATGTTACAGCAGATGATATTCGCCTGGCACTGGTTCCGGTATCCAAAAAATCGGCATCTGTGTACAAATCGGTTAATATCCTTTATAAAAGCATTTTTGCGGCGGCAAAAGAAAGCAAAGTGATTCAGGACAATCCTACAATTTATTTGTCTGGAAAGAACGGAGGCGTTCCTCAAAAAGAGAAAACCCCTTTGACTGATGATCAGGTGGAGAGATTGCTGGATGCGATAAGAGGATTGCCACCGTATGTATTTGTGATGCTTGGTTTGTATGCGGGGCTTCGGCGAGAAGAAATTCTTGCATTGCAGTGGGATTCGGTTTTTCTGGATGAAGCAGCACCGTATTTGACAGTGTGCAGAGCTTGGCATACAGAGCACAATCGACCGGTAATAATGTCTGAATTGAAAACAAAGGCTGCTCATCGAGATGTACCGCTTCCTGATTGCCTGACAAAATGCCTGAAAGAAGCAAAGGAGACTTCCACATCAGACTATGTTGTTGCGAACAGCGAAGGCGAACCGCTTTCATATACGCAGTTTAAGAGGCTCTGGCAGTATATTTTGACCAGAACCGTAAAGGAACGGAGCTACTATCGTTATGAGAATGGAAAACGAGTGAAGCATACGGTGAAACCGGTGCTGGGCGAAAGGGCTGCGCATAATGGGAAGGTGGTTTATAGCTTAGACTTTGAAGTGACACCACATTTACTGCGGCACACCTATATTACTAATCTTATTCACGCATCGGTTGACCCCAAAACTGTTCAGTATCTTGCCGGTCATGAGAACAGCAAGATAACGATGGACATTTATGCAAAAGCTAAGTATAACCGACCGGATGAACTGGCGGGCATATTAGAGGATACCTTTACACTGTGGGATGCAGAATAGGCCAGACAGTTTCATGAATGAGATCAAAAAGAGTAGGGATAATCCCTGCTCTTTTTACATATAGCCGACATCCTTGAGAACCGGAGCAGCATTCTGGATAATTAAAGAGCAAAGATCAATTTGGATGTATCAAGAAAATGGAGGAAGCAATAATGGCAAGAAAAAAAGTAGTGCCGGAATATGGCACAATTATGAAGAGGGGTGTTCAATATTACAGAACACGAATGCAGGATGCGGATGGAAAATGGATTTCGCTATATGCACAAACCCCAGAAGAGCTGTACGATAAATCTATTGAGATGAAGCGCAGTATTGAGGATGAAATATTCCGGAAGAATAATCCGACAGTAGCTGAGTATTGCGAAAAATGGTTGAAGATGCGCTCGGCGAGTGTGCGAGAAAACACATTGAGCGGATATGAGCGCACGATAAGAAAATACATTATTGGAGCTATTGGAGATATGTATATGGACGAAGTGACGACCGATGACCTTCGCTTGCTGCTGGTTCCAATCTCCAGGCAATCAGCTTCCCTATACAGCAAAATGAATATGCTGATCAAATGTGTTTTCTATTCAGCAGAAGAAAGCAAAATCATCAGTTATAATCCGGCTGCGTCGCTTTCTGCAAAAGGCGGAATACCAAAGCAAGAAAAGAAGGCGTTGACGGATGAGCAGGTGAAAATTCTACTGGATACGATCAGGGGATTACCACCGTATGTTTTCGTAATGATTGGGTTGTACGCAGGGTTGCGGCGGGAAGAAATTCTTGCACTGCGATGGGATTGTGTTTTCCTGGATGGAGCCACTCCATATATTTCGGTACGGCGAGCATGGCGTTCTGTGAATAATCGTCCGGTAATTTCAACAGAATTAAAAACGCCAGCAGCTAAAAGGGATATTCCTATTCCGGGCAAGCTGGTGGAATGCTTGAAAGAGGCAAAAGAAAAATCAAAATCGGAATATGTGATCTCGGACAGGAATGGTAACGCTTTGGCTGAATCCCAGTTCGTGAGGGTATGGAAGTACATAGCAGTTCGTTCTACGGAAGAACGCTGCTATTATACCTATGTGAATGGGCAGAAGATTAAGCATGTTGTAAAGCCGAAACTTGGTGAGCATCAGCCGAACAATCCGAAGCTGGTATATACGATGGATTTTCAAGTGACACCGCATCAATTGCGTCACACTTATATCACGAACCTGATTTATGCTTCGGTTGATCCTAAAACCGTACAGTATCTTGCCGGACACGAAAACAGCAAGGTGACTATGGACATTTACGCCAAAGTCAAGTATAATAAACCTGCCCAATTACATGGGGTGATCAACAGAGCAATCGACACATCAAAAAAAGATTAGGGTTAAAATCCGACAAAAGCCCACAAAATTGTGGGTTTAAGAACTGGTGGACGAAGAACAAAAAGCTTGAAAAACCGCGTAAAATCAAGCAAAATCAAGCTTCGGTTTCGTGAAATACGGTCTCAAAGCAGCCCGTCGCGCTCCGCAGTTCTCCAAGCGCTGATCGAGACTTCAAAATACTCAAAAAACCTGGAAACTCAACGGTTTCCGTTTATAAGGAAGTATTTTCTTATGAGAGATTGGTCGCAACCTCTGTTATGGAGGCTGCGGCCTTTTCTCGTTTTGGCACAGTTCATTTCTGCGCCGCTTCCGCAATAGCAAGCATCTCTTTAACTGTCGCGAGATCTACCAGCCCGGCGCCGGTAAAGTAATGTCGATCTTCACCTGCTTATGTCCGTCGACTACTTCACTTTTATGGACTTCGATACGCTTGATGATTTTGTTGACCACTTCCGGCGTGAGCTTTTCCACATTTCAGATTGACCATACAGCCGGTGTATTTTCGATTGCTCAAGATGGCATCAATGGTGCTGTCCTTCCATAAATACGGATCGCTCGGTATAGGACGATTGGCGGAAGAAGAACCGATTGAATAGTAATAGGCAATAGGTGTGAGTATCTTTTCTTTCTGGAGAAGCCTCGCAATTTGCTCCGGGCCCTTTCCTTCAAGGCAAAGGTGGTAAATTCTTCGCACTACCTCGGCGGCAGCCTCATCAACAAGCCACTTTTCTTTATCAAGCTCGTCACGCTTGTAGCCGTATGGTACCCGGAAGTTGCTTCTTTTACCGTTGGCCGCCTTCATTGCCCACACAGCCCGCACTTTTTTGCTGGTCTGCGCTGCATACCACTCATTAAAAATGTTGTGGAAGGGCATCATCTCGGTTCCTTCGCCGGTTTCGGTATCCACACGCTCCTGAATGGCGACGAATTTCACACCTAAAGTCGGGTAGATGATCTCCAAATACCTGCTGGTTTCCACATGCTCACGCCCGAAACGGGACAGGTCCTTGACGATGACCGCTGCTACCTGTCCGGCTTCGATCAGCGCACCCATTTCCCGAAAGCCCGGACGATCAAATAATGAAGTTAGATAGCGTTACTTCTTAAAACACAGTAAAATCAAGGTTTTTCGTACAGCGGACAAGCAGGTAATGTACTACAACTGAATAATGACACGCACAGGCGGCGTTTCTCACTCCCCACACAGGGAGAACAGAAACGCCGCTTTTTTCATGCCCCCATGTTACGCAGTAGAGCCGGAAAAAGCCTTGCGGCAAGCGGCTTTTGGGGACGCGGCTTTGACGAGATAGTCCCGATGCGTTTTCTTTCGGGTGGGATTGGGGCGGTGAGCCAACTTGGCTCAACTTTTACGTCAAAATAACCGTTTTGAGCCAAATATTGGTATTTTTGCTCAGCCAAATTTGCCTAAAAAATCGACTGCGAATTTTGTAAATATGTGTATTGATTTTTGTACGTTGCTTTGGTGTGATTTTGAGCACCATAGGTTTTAACCTCCTTTCCGTTTTTTCGGGCAGCAAAAAGCCTCCGAGCGTGACCTCGACGGCTCATTTCTTACCTTCTGTATATATAATAACGGAAAACAGAGATTTTTACGAAACAGAGCAACAACCAAAACTTCAAAAACGCAACAGGCAGCAATCCTTGAAAATCAGCGATGTTTACGGTATAATAGAATAAATAATACTTGTGCGAACATAACTTTTTGACTCTATTCAGCGTCAAGTACAGTTTTTGGTACAGCGCTTGTGATAGAATAAATGCAAAGGAGCAAAACAAAATGATTTCTTCATTTTTCACTGCCGATTACCGTGACGGCAGAGTGATATTCGGCGGCAAAAGCTATCCCGCCGGAGTGTTTGCCACGCACCTACTCAATCAGTTTTACATAAACGATACCGCTGCTCGAATCGCCGTGTTTCGGGATGATTTGAATTATCATATTCTCGCATAGTTAAGCAACGGATACTTGAATATAACGGAATTTGTAAAAACGGGAGCAAATACTCTTGAAGCCGTAAAAGCATTACCAAAACTACGACCGTTTGACGGGCTGAATATTGAAGAAATCCAAAATACAGTAACAACGCTTTTCACGGCAGAAACCGGGCAGAAGATATGTGAATACTTTGCCGACAAAGCAAAGCTAAGTTTATTGACGCAGAATGAAATCGCCGCAGGCACAGCAGACAGAATGATAATCGCAATGGATATTTCTGTGATTGAAAAAGATATTGAAGGGATAAAATCGATATTGTTATTCTTCGATACTCTTGCCGATGACTTGATACTTGCACACGGAAACCTGTTAAAATTCTGCAACCGCATTGACGAGGTTGAACGACTTGACGAGACGCATTTATTACAATTGGCGTTAGAAATATTCGTAGACCATCACTTTACGCAAAGCGGCAGATACATATCGGTAAAGAAGAACGCAAAAAGCGTAACCGTAACCGTGGCAAAGAGGCTTAATTTCGACAGCTATTACAGCTTTATCCTGACAGACTTTTTTGAGGGGCTACACTACGGGCACTATCCCCGCAAGTGTGAAATTTGCGGAAAGTATTTCCTTATGCAAAGCGCAAGGCGGCAGAAATACGATATTTCTTACAGGCGTTCCGTTCCTCATTTTCAAAGAGCATTATGTAAAAAACGAGATTGACAAGTACATCAGTACCATGCGGACGGGCTATTCCGTACAAAGCGCGGACGAATATCGAACGCTCAGAAAGGCAATGGCGCTGTATGCAAAATATGAGTATAAGTTTGATGATGAAACAATAACCATAATCGCCGCCGAAATCGGGAAAAGCGTCAAAGACACCAAAGAGATCATCCGTGCCGGAATTGACAGTACGCACTACACCGATTTTTACCGTAAATACGCTGACGAGGCCGGAGAGAGCACGGCGGAGGATGTGACGGTTGACACTACCTCCAATCCTGCAATCCTGAAAGGTTATTTTTCAAACAGTGGCAGTTAGAAGCATTGTTTACCGCTTACGAAGCACTTGATTACCGAGAACGCATGATGGTTGCCGATCATCTCGGCTTTTGCCCGGAATGTTACGGGATTTATGAACTCAGTAAAGACGAAAACGGCAATTCGGTCAGGCTGCTCCGCAAAGGAAAAGCCTACATAGACCTCGCCGCCGAGCATATGTTATCGTCTCCGGATACTGCTTTCCAAATTGTAAACGGTGCATACGAGAAAATGCGAAAGGAACTGACCCAAAAAATCTATAAAGCGCAACAGCCCCGATGAGTACAGAAAAAATCTAAAGCTCATCAGGGCTGTCTTTATACCTGTACCTTCGATTGTTGTCATTATTTGTTATTTAATATACGGTGACAATTTTTGTTTTCATGCTTTTTGGGTAAAAAACAAAAACATTTGGAGGTAAATGTGATGAAGGGGAAATTTTTAACACAGGAAATCATATGCGATTTCAAAGAACACTTGATTTGGGAAAAAGGAGCGCAGAGACAGTGAAGAAGTATACTCGGGATGTGAAGGCGTTTTCAGTATTTGCAGGCGATATGCGAAACGGGTATCCGCATCAGAGAATTGCATTATATAATGTTAGAGGCTGTGAAATGCGAAAAGGTTATTGTAAATTGTAAGAAAAATCGCCCGGTATTTATTGCGAAAAAACCAAAAAATTACTTATCTATATTGGACTTTTCCGCTGTTTCGCTTTGGTCGAAGCCGGTTCCTTTCCTTTCCTTACCTCGCACGTCATGTCCCATTAAGCGGACACGATGTGTGGTATCCTATGAAATGTAGGAATCCTATCGTGAAACATGGAGGAACGTAATGATGAAAGGTGAGAAACTTGCATTTGATGAGCTTTTTAAACAACAATCGCTGAAACAGATGTCATCCGATGAGTTAGCGGATATTATCGGAAAATTGCAGAAAGCAAAATCTTTTGCACAAAAAAGAGAAAAGGCTGATCGTGAGCGGAGGGAACGTGAGGAGACTCGGCTCCGGGAAGAAGAAAAGAAGCGGCAAAAGGACGCTCATATTCAAGAAGTGACAAGTATGGACCTTCCTCTTGATTGGGAAAATGCATTCAATCAAGATGTGAGGACTCAAGGAGTTCATGCCGACAGCATTTCTGATGGACTAATTCTCAGCTTGTCAAATTTCGGAATGGTTAATATCGAGTACATATCCGCAATTACAGGAGAAAATTACAAAACAATTATTTGTGCTTTAAAAGGTTCTATCTATCAAAACCCTCTGACATGGAATGAATGCTTTTATCAAGGCTGGGAAACTGCTGAAGAATATCTTTCGGGAAATCTTATGCGCAAATTGAAAGCCGCAAGCGAAGCAAACAAAGAGTATAACGGTTATTTTACGGATAATATCAAAGCGATTGAAAAGATTCTTCCACCAACAGTTGCTGCAAAGGATATCTATGTTACATTAGGGTCTCCGTGGGTGCCGACTGATGTAATTGACGACTTCATTATTTATCTGTTCGGCGATCCATTAAAGTATTGCTCTTATTATGGTAATAAAGACTCGATTCCGGAAGAATATAAAACCATTCACGATGAGATCACAGGCACATGGGAAATTCCTTGCAAGTTCAGATATAACCACAGTGTAGGTGTCAGCCGAACCTACGGCACAGATAAACTTGAGGCACTGCATATTCTGGAGAAGACCTTAAACATGAAAACCGTTGCGGTAACAGAAGAAATCAACTGTCCTACAAATGTTTCCGGTAAAAAGCGTGTTATAAATAAGGCAGATACCGTTGCGGCAATCGAAAAACAGCAAAAGCTGATTGCGGCTTTTCAGAAATGGGTATGGACAGATGATGCACGAAAGGAACGGCTTGAAATCATATTTGAGAACAATTTCAGCTGCGTGCGCAGGCGTATATTTGATGGCTCGTTTTTAGAATTCCCCACCATGTCCAAATCAGTAAATCTCTATCCCTATCAAAAGGATGCGGTTGCAAGAATCATTTTTACTCCCAATACTTTATTGGCACATGATGTTGGAGCAGGAAAAACATATGTCATGATAGCTGCCGGGCAGGAAATGAAAAGAATGGGACTATCCACTAAAAATATGTATGTGGTCCCGAATAACATTGTCGGGCAGTGGAAGAATATCTTTTCGGTAATGTACCCGAATGCAAAGCTCCTTTGCGTTGATCCAAAGACCTTTATGCCGAATAAACGCGAAGAAATCCTTGAGCGTATCAGGGATGAAGACTTTGACGGTATCATCATTGCTTACAGCTGCTTTGAACAGATTCCCTTATCAAAGGATTATTACATAGAAGAACTGACAGCCAAGAAGGAACTTGTATCTAACCTTGCCACGCAAAAAGGGAAAGCTACATCAAGACTGCAAAGGAAGAAAGAGGCTCTTGAAAAGGCTTTGTACGAGATGACCTTGGCTATGGATGATATGTACGATACCGTCTATTTTGATGAACTTGGAATTACCCGTCTTTTTGTTGACGAGGCTCACAATTTCAAGAACGTCCCTTTTGAAACCAAGGTAAATAAAGTTCTTGGTATCAGCGGCAGAGGATCTAAGAGATGTCAGGATATGATGGATAAAGTCCATATGGTTCAGAAGAAAAACGACGGAAAAGGAGTTGTTTTTGCCACCGGCACTCCGATTACTAACTCTATTACCGATGCATATATTATGCAACAGTATTTGCAGAGCGGTGAACTCGCTATGCTTGACTTGCAGAGCTTTGACGCATGGATCGGAATGTTTGCTGAGCGTTGCACCGAGTTTGAAATTGATGTAGATACAAACAGTTATAGATTGGCTACACGTTTTGCAAAGTTTCATAATCTTCCGGAACTTACTTCACTGCTCTCTTCCATTGCGGATTTTCATCGGGTTGATGAGTCTGCCGGTATTCCCATGCATGACGGATACAATGATGCTCTCGTTTCCAAAACATCCGCTTTTGCGGCATATCTCAATGATATTTCGCAAAGAGCTGATGACGTACGTCAAGGCAGAGTCAGCCGCAAAGATGACAATATGCTGAAAATCACAACGGACGGCAGAAAGGCTGCACTTGACCTGAGACTTGTAGATCAGACAGCTACATTTACATATCAGTCTAAAGTGGCAAGGTGTACAGAAAATGTGGCTGATATTTACTTTAAGAATACTCAGAACAAATCTACACAGTTGATTTTCTGCGATACCTCCACACCTAAGAACGGATTTAATATCTATGATGAACTAAAAACCGGGCTCGTAAACTTTGGTATCCCAGAGAAACAGATTGCATACATTCATGAAGCTGAAACTGAAGCAAAAAGAGCGCAGTTGTTCATGAAAGTGCGTAACGGTGACATTCGGATTCTGATTGGATCCACATTCAAGCTTGGACTTGGCGTAAACATTCAAGACAGGTTGATTGCGCTTCATCACATTGATGTACCATGGAGACCTGCGGATATGACCCAACGTGAAGGGCGTATTCTTCGTCAGGGCAATACCAATACGAATGTATATATTTACAGATATATCACTGAGGGAAGCTTTGACGCATATTCATGGCAGTTGCTCGAAACAAAGCAGCGTTTTATCTCCGACTTGCTTTCCGGATCACTTACCGCGCGAAGCAGCACTGACATCGAAGACACGGTGCTGGATTATGCAGAGGTCAAAGCCTTAGCAGTCGGAAATCCGCTTGTAAAGAAGAGAGTGGAAGCCGCCAACGAACTGACGAGGTATTTAACCTTGCAACGCAAGCTCGTTGATTCAAGGATACGGATGGAAAAAGAGCTAATGGAACTTCCGGGAAAACTTGAGCATCAGAAAGAACTGATAGCCAAATGCGAGGAAGACCTTTCCTATTATCAAATTTGGAAAGCAGCGAACCCTCCGGCAGAGGAAAACCGCTTAAAGAAAGAAGAGGCAGAAAAGCGAAAAACTCTTCGCGAGTATATTACCTCAGCTGTCAAAAGTTATGCTCTTGAAACAAGAGAGAAAACACTGATGACTTACAGAGGTTTTGAAATTGTTCTTCCTGCAAATATGACACATGAGAAACCGTATATTTGGCTCACCAGGCAAGGCAAATATTATGTAGAACTTGGTGACACTGAAATCGGCAATCTTGTACGGATTGATAATTATCTTGATACGCTGGACGATCATCTTGAGAAATTGAAAACCTGCTTATCTAAACTAACTGAGAAAGAGATTGAACTGAAAGCAGAACTTTCAAAAGATGAAAATTACAGCGAGCAAATTGAGAAGTACAAAGCAGAAGTTGAAAAAATTGATAAGAATCTTGGGGTAGATGAAAAATGAGTGATGTTAAACTTACAAATATTCCTTTAATGAATGTCAGGAAAATGGTGGATAAGCTGTCGCACGCCTATAGCACAATGATTAAAAACAGACTTCCTGTTAAAACGATGCCATCCGTAATGCTTTGGGGACCTCCCGGCGTTGGAAAATCACAGGCAGTCAGACAGATAGCAAAAGAAATTGAACGCGATACCGGAAAAACAGTAAAAGTGACAGATGTACGTTTGCTTTTGTTTAATCCCATTGATTTAAGAGGTATTCCGACATCCAATGCGGACAAAACACTTGCCATTTGGTTAAAGCCGCAAATCTTTCAGATGGATTCGGGTGATGATATTATAAACATCCTGTTTCTTGATGAAATATCCGCAGCTCCGCAATCGGTGCAGGCGGCGGCGTATCAAATTACGCTTGACCGTGTAGTCGGAGAACATAAGTTGCCCGATAACTGCATTGTAATTGCCGCTGGCAACCGTACCACCGATAAATCGGTTGCATTCAAAATGCCAAAGGCTCTTGCAAACAGACTTATGCATATTGAAATCGAAGGCAGCTTTAATTCATGGAAACAATGGGCAATATCGTCGGGAGTGAACGATAAAGTGATTGGATTTCTCTCTTTCAGGCAGAATTATCTGATGGGCTTTGATTCCGGAAGCGATGACCTCGCTTTCCCGACGCCTCGTGCGTGGGAAATGGTGAGTAATATACTGAACGGAATAGATGACGATATAGACAACATGTTTTCATTGATTGCCGGTATTGTGGGAACGGGAGTGGCTGTTGAATTCAGAACATGGGCAGGGGTATATAAAGATCTTCCCGATATAGAAGACATATTTGCTGGGAGAGCTGCAAAGATTCCGAATACGGCGGATGCATTGTATGCATTGACGGCATCCATGGTTTCTTATGCCAGAGAGCACAAAGATAATATGGGTAAGATTTCAAATTCTATAGCGTATGCCACAAAACTACCTCCTGATTTCTCTGTTGTTGTTATGAAGGACTATATGTATATAGAGGACGGATATAAAGAAAAACTGATTGCAATTCCCGAATTTTCAAGATGGCTCGGGACGAAAGGAAGCTTGCTGAATGGAGTTAAGTGACGACAAAATAAAAGGATACACAAAAAGAATTCTTATGTCGAGGATGAGACTGCTTGTTAATCACGGCTTTTACGGCATTTTACTTTTACATGTGAAGTTCAGGCTGACGGATGAAATTGAAATCGCAGGATTTGGTGTTGACAAAAACGAATATTCCATTTTCATCAATCCCAAAATACTGGACAACATATCGGATGCGGAAATCGACCATATTTTAATGCATGAAATTCTGCATATCGCATTACAGCATGATAAACGCGGGCAGGATTTAATACCGGAAAAATTCAATATTGCCTGTGATATTGTTATTGAATCCAACATATTGAAATCTTTTGATATGGATATAAATTCGATTTTTCTGTCTGTTAACGGGGGGATTCAGGAGCATTTAGCCCCGAATGGAAATGAGGGGTATTTGTACACGGCAGAAGAAGTGTACAATATGCTTGATTTGATACCAGGTGATCCAATAAAGGAACCGGGAAGTGTTCACGTTGATAAAAACAGAAACTCGAGTTGGAAACAAGATAAAGAAGACAAAATCCATGGTCAGAATCCGAGCGGATTTGATATTCACGGTGTCATAGAAGATAATGACATTGAAGATTCAGACATTTCACTTAAAGATATATGGGACAAGCATCTTGCCGATGCTTGTGAATCAATATCAATTAGGGATGCGATTACGGGAAGAGGTACGATTCCTCTTCTGGCTGAACGGATGTGGGAGGAAATGCGCAAGCCTCAAACGGACTGGAGAACAATCTTAAATGATTTTGTTCAGGAGGAAATTTGCGATTATTCCTTTGCACCGCCGGACAGAAGATTTGATGAAAGCCCGTTTTTTCTGCCGGACTTTAATGAAAAGGACGAAACGGTTGAGGATGTTCTGTTTATGATAGACGCCTCCGGTTCAATGTCAAATAAAGATATAACGGCTGCATATTGCGAAATTAAGGGTGCAATTGAACAGTTTAACGGAAAGCTGAAAGGCTGGCTTGGCTTTTTTGATGCTGAAGTTATTGAACCGATACCATTTGAAAATGTTGAAGAATTCAGCGTAATCCGTCCGAAGGGCGGCGGCGGAACGGATTTTGAAATAATATTTGAATATGTCAAGGAGCATATGCAGGATAAACTACCTGCCAGTATTATTATTTTAACGGATGGGTTTGCCCCGTTTCCGCAAGAAAAACTTGCAGGAGGTATTCCGGTGCTTTGGCTTTTGAATAATAAAAAGGTAAATCCGCCATGGGGAAAAGTGTCCAGAATTACTATGGATAACTGAAGTGTGAAAAGGGTTCATCTGCTTGGTGGACTCTTTTTGTCTCATGGAACATCTTATACTTTTCTTGTAAGCAAAAGCAGTATGGGAGGTACATATATGCAGTATTATAAGCTGGTCGGTTCACTCGCAGAGGTGGACGCTGCAGCAGCACGAAAAAAGACTTTCGGCGAAAAGGCTGTGCTTTCAGCAAAGAGCAATGCGTTTAATGAACACTTTCACGACCGTGCTTTTTTCTATGTGGCAGATATCATAGACAATGTTTTAACCGTAGGGATCATATGTGCGGAAGATATAGATATCAACAAGCAATTCCTGAAATATGCGGATGCGTTGGATATGGCGCTGAATGAAAGTTTACAAACAGAGGAAATCACAATTCACACCGTTCGTACCTTACTTTCACGGGCAGAACGCAACAGCTATATTGAAGATGCTGAAAAAGTTTTCGAACAATTTGATCTGGGAAGACTGGGTACTCGGTATTGTCCGGAATTTTCATTCCGTGAGAATTTGATCCGCGAAGCTGACAGAAGTGATATATACAATGAAGCTAAGCGGCTTTCTGCGATGAAGCAATTCCTGCCCGAACTTGATCGAATTTACGCCGGAAGAACCTCTTTACAAATTACCGGTCACCCTGTACACTATATGGTGCAGACAGATGACACGGATATTTGCAGAAAAACCGTTCACCTGCTGCTGAAATCGCTCTATGCCAGCGGCAGACTGAAAAACAGGCGTTACAGCACGGTTGCTTTCAAAACCGCGGATGAGATTTCCCGTCAGACCTATGACCAGCTATATAAAAGTAATTCGGGTGGTGCGGTGATTGTGTTATATCGCGCAGGCTGTTCCGATGCGGATGATATGGCCGATGGCAGCCGGGACACAATCGACCTATTATGCAAGGCCATGAAGAAATATCGCAATCAGGTGCTGACTGTTTTCTGCTTGCCGCGAGAATGCAACCGTACAAAAGAAATTTTCTTTGAAAATTTCGGAACCACAAGCTTTATTGAACTACAAGAAGAATTTGCAGAGGGTGAATGTGCCAAGAATTATCTGAAAATGCTTGCCCGTGAAAATCATATTCGTACAGACAAAAAGCTGTTTGATCAATTAGAAGAAGAAAAAGGCTATCTTGAGCCGGATTTGCATAGCATATTTGACGAGTGGTATAACAGCAAGCTGAAAACCACCGTTTACCCGCAATACAAAGCAATAACGACCGAGAAGAGTGAAACCGCAAAAGCAAAGTTTAAAGGCTCTGCTTATGACGAGCTGATGGAAATGATCGGTTTGACAGAGGCAAAAAAGGTTATCATGCAGGCGCTGAATTACCACAAGGCGCAAAAACTCTTTGCGGATAAGGGTATGAAAACGGATCATCCCTCTATGCACATGGTGTTTACCGGCAATCCCGGCACAGCCAAAACCAGCGTAGCTCGGCTCTTTGCACGGATTATGAGAGAAAATAAGCTTCTGTCCAAAGGAAAACTTATCGAAGTAGGACGAGGTGACCTTGTGGGTAAATATGTGGGCTGGACGGCACTGAATATTCAGAAGAAATTCAAAGAAGCCGAGGGCGGCGTGCTGTTCATTGACGAAGCCTATTCGCTTGTAGATGACAGAGACGGCTCTTTCGGCGATGAGGCCATCAACGCCATTGTGCAGGAGATGGAGAACCACCGGGACGACACGGTGGTGATCTTCGCCGGTTATCCGAAGAAAATGGAGGACTTTTTGCAAAAGAATCCGGGGCTGCGTTCAAGAATCGCCTACCATGTGCCCTTTGCTGACTATAGCGTAGAGGAACTATGCAATATTGCGGTGCTTATCGCAAAAAAGAAAGGGCTACAGCTGAATGCGCATGCAGAGGAAAAGCTGATCTCCATTTTCGAAACGGCACGGAGGCAGGCGGATTTCGGCAACGGACGCTTTGTCCGCAATGTGATCGAAAGGGCCAAAATGGCGCAGTCCACAAGACTGCTTGCCAAGGATTACGAGGCTCTCACACAGAAGGACATCACAACGCTATGTGCCGAGGATATTGAAATACCTAAGGTTTCAGCGCCGGTCAAGCCGCAGATTGGCTTCGCGGTGTAAATCCCCTTCGCACACCGTGGACTGTTTTTGCCTCACGCTGTGTTGTAATATAAATAAAAATATGATACAATAAATAAACAAGAATAGGAGAAATGAAAAATGAGCAATGATTGGAACGACCGGTGTTTTCATGCAATTGACGACAGTAACTACTTTTGTGATGTACTGTATGGGATGTTTTACGAAGATGACGACTTTGTAGAGTGTGGAACAGAAGTGAACATGGATATATTTCGAGAATTTTGTGATCATGTCCGGAGCACCTATCAGAATCTCTTTATGGGGGCAGATAACCCGCGCCGATATATGACACTCGTAAAGCCCTTGATAAAGCTGAAAGAGATTGCACTTTTTCCTTTCCCTATTGACCATGAACACGATATACTACGGACATTTGCAGATCTGGTATGTGATGCAATAAATGCGATTGAATGTGAAATCTCCACCGAAAATCAGCTCATACTTTTAAGCGACTTAACTCTTGGCAGTGAATATGCATGTGCATTGCTGTATAATTTTGAATTAGATACGCCTGAAGATGTGTGGAACCGAATCGACCCGTTTTTATCCGAAAACAAGTCGAAGGGGGAATAAACCGAAGAAAGAGCGGAGAACGTGACTTTATGCCTGTAAAACAACCGAAAAAGCTGCTGATTATGAACATTCTGGACATTTTGCGGAAGTATTCCGATGAAGACCACCGCCTTAGCCAAAAGGACATTGCCGAGATTCTGAAAACCGAATACGATATGACCGCCGACCGCAAGGCTATCCGGCGGAACATTCTGAATCTCATGGACTGCGGCTACAACATCGAGTACAGCGAGTCCATTCGAATGGTGCCGAACCCCAAGACCGGCGTGCCGGAGGAGAGCTACCTGTGGTCAGACTTCTATCTGGAGCGGGACTTCACCGACGGCGAACTGCGGCTGCTCATTGACAGTCTGTTGTTCTCCAAGCACATCCCTTACAGCCAGTGCAAGGAGCTGGTGAACAAGCTGGAGGGCCTGTCCAATGTGTATTTCCGCAGCCGGGTGAAGCACATTGCCCGCCTGCCGGAGGACAAAACCGACAACAAGCAGCTCTTTCTTACCATCGAGCTGCTGGACGAGGCCATCAGCCGGGGGCGGAAGGTCAGCTTCAAGTACCTGGAGTATGGCACGGACAAGCGCCATCACATTAAAACCCGCCCCGACGGCACGGAACGGGTGTACATCATTTCTCCCTATCAGATGGCGGCCAAGGAGGGCAAATACTACCTGATTTGCAACTATGATAAGTACGATGATATTTCAAATTACCGTCTCGACCGCATCGCGGAGCTGAAAATTTTGGATGAGCCTGCCAAGCCGTTTGAGCATCTGAAGTGGGCTAACGGCCGGACGCTGGATCTGGCAACCTATATGAAAGAGCATCCCTATATGTATTCCAGCGACAATGTCCGGGCTGTGTTCCGGGTGGCAAAGGCTATGGTCAGCGATGTGATTGATCTGTTCGGTACGGAGGTGACATTCTCCGATGAGGACGATACGGGCGTTACCGTGTCGGCTTTTACCAATGAAATGGCAATGGAATAATTTGCCATGAACTTTGCCCCGGATGTGACGGTGCTGGAGCCCCAGCGGCTGAGAGAGAAAGTTAAAAACGCTTTGGAAAAAGCGTTGGAAAAATATAAATAATGGAGGAGATATACTGATGAGTAACATTAACTTAAGTGGAGAAGCAACTGAGTTTTTGCTGTACAGCTACTTTGGCTGCGATAGCAAGGAATTTGCACATGGTGGAAAAGAAAAGTGCGCATATCGTGCATACTTAGATTTAGCTCGCACGGTTAAATACGCCTATTCTTCGACAGAACTTGAAAAAGCAAAATCCGGTTCTGATGCATATGCATTTGCTGTTGTTCAAAAAGACCGAATTAGGGATATCTGCTTAAAGCTAATAGAATCAATCGAAGGCTATCCGAATGATTCCAGTGACTTTAATTCATGGCATGAAAGGGAATGTCACCAAATTAAGGAAAACATGAATGCATCTTACGATAAAGAAAAGAGAAAATTTCTCAAAGTAAATTTTACATATGGTCAAGCGCAAAAATGGCTGAATATGACATTAAAGTATTTGTGGTTGCTTGATATGCTACCGGTAGGAATTTCCCCAGAATCCCTGCATGTGCCTATTGATAGCTTTATTCTGCAAGCGCTGAAAGAAACAGGTGAATTTAGCGCAAAAGATAACAAAATTACCGGTTCCGGAGATTCCTATTACTATAATGGAGAGGCGTGGAGCTCAATATCTACTTCAAAAAACTATGAACAGCTGCAAAACAGCATTAAGGCACTTGCTGCAAAAAATGGCCTATCCCCCATTGAATGGGAAGGTCCTGCATGGATTGAGGTTGCAAAAAAGAGGAGCAATAAATAAGTGAGTCTTAAAGGGGTACGGAGAATGAATTGTTCTCCGTACCTCTTTTCGCCCCACGCTCCGTGCTAATCTATTCGCAGAAGGGAGTGTTTAAAATGACTGTCTACAAAGAAGGCTTATCCCTATTATCCTGCTCGCCGTAGTTGTATGATTTCCTGCCGGTTCATCCGGAAAAGCTGTGTATGCCGATTATGCAAACATAATTACATCAGCGCCCGTGACTCTCACGGAAAAGGATCGGCTTTTGAGACGACGATTACTACGGAATTCAATGCCTATATCCGTGCGGAGACGGGCATATTGGGCTCGGCGCACTCAAACACGGATATTATTTTTCGATTTTCGCAACACAATACAGTTTCTTTCGCCGCTGTATTGCGCCAAGGTCTACAACGGCGAGTTGCCGGAAGAATGCCGGTTTATGGAGAAGCTCTCCGAAAAGTTCCACGAAAATCCGGATTTCGGAAAGGTCATTCGGGATGTCGGTCAATATTTGGGCTTAACAACGATAATAAGCGGATACGGCGGCAGGTAACGCACCTGCCGCCGTAGCTTATTTATCCAACCATTTCTTGATGGTCTTGTTGGTATTATGCCGTTGCACGGTACCCACTACCGCCGCAATATTGGCATCCCGCCGAGCTTTCGCTGCAATCGTGTTCTGCCGATCCAGCAAATCGTTCTGCTCCATTGCCAAGGCATTGGCCTGTTGTTGTTCATGCAGACGCATTATGTCCAGTCTGCGCTGTTCATTTTTATCAAAGCTGTCAATTGCCTGACGAACATTGTAGTCTGAGGTGGAGATCATATCGTAGATATACTGCAATGCATACACAAGCCTCTTGTATGCAAGGGGATGCTGATAGAAATTGGATAAAAAGCGATATGCATCACGGAAGGATGTGATTTTGTTCATTTGGATTCTCCTTTGCAAAGAGCGTTTTTAATTTTGTGGTAGACAAGCTGGTTCGGGTAGTAGCGGTAATCGGCAAAGATTTCGATTCCGTTATGATAATAGAATTCGGCTATGGCGGCGGCGCAGGCAGCACTTCGGCTTTGCCCATATTCACATTGGCAGAGAATGTCAAGTCCGTCGTCATGTGCCTTGCGAATAAAATCGGCAAGCCGGTCGGCTTCGGGAAGATATGTATCTACCGTCAAGCCGTAATCCGGTAAAACTTCAGTGTCAATGTCGTGAAGCGATAGGTAAAATATGCGGTCGGCCTTGCCCTTGTAATCTACCGGCGGCAGAACTTCCTTCATTCTTGTTGACGGCGGATCATAAAAGCTGATTACTGCCGTGTTTTGGGGAAAGCCGTCCTTCAAAAGGACTTCGGCAACCTTTCTCGAACAAATGTTAATATTCATTCTCGCAATACTCCTTTGCGTAGATTTCCATCATCTTTTTTATGGCTTTGTCATAGTCCTCGTAATAAGACATATCGGCCTCAAGCGGCGAATTGTGAACCGCTTGCACAATAAGTATTGCACAAACGGTGCGCCTTTTTCGGTACATATATTGTTCTATACTGTAATCAATCCGAATAAGAAGAAATCTAAAGAATGTGATTGATATGAACAGTTCCGAACACAATTCAATAAGGCTTTGTCTGGACGGTGTCCGTCCCGCTCCCGATGGATATACGCTTTGTCGCAACGTAAATGAGGCGAAAAAGCAGATTCTGCGGGCGGAAGAGAGCAAAGAGAAAATTGAAATCATCGACTGCGATCACGATTTGGGAGATTACCTCCATGACAAAGCGACGGAATTTAGTTTCTTGATTGGCTTGCGGAAAGGCAGATCTTTTATCCCGTTACCCTTCACACAATGAATCCGGTCGGCCGGGAAAATATGCAGCGGGAAATTGAGCGATATTGGAAATAAATAGAGTTTAGTGCAAAAACTCAGGAAAGGGAAATAAAAATATATGCGGTCTTTTCTTGTTACATGAAAAGACCGCATATTACTATGCATAAACTATCTCTGATTTTACAATTTCCATAGCTCGGTTTCGTATGCTATTCATCCGCCTGACCCACTCCATTTGATCTGTGGTTTTCAGCTGCTCTGTTATTCCCTCCGCAGCAGCCATTTGCTTTGTCAGGCGATCAAACATTTCATCCGTCTGTTGGTCAATATCGGCAAGATAGCTGTTCAACTTGCCGGTGGTTAGCAGATTGGCATACAGAACCCGCCGATGCTCTTTTAAATATCGCAGGTGTCGCTGACCCCACACTCCAATAGGTTTGCACTCTGGCTTGTCATCTCCGGCAATCAGATAGTAATCCCCGACAAGTTCATAGCGTAAGCCTGTCCGCTCATCTGTGATGAATTTTTCCATTGTATCGACCTCCTAATGATTTTCTGTCATCATTGTAGCAGGAGGAGCAGTAAGAATCGAATGTGCGGACAAAAAGAGAGGCGAGCAGCATTTTTTGATACTCGGCTCTCTTTCCCCATTGCCCGTCCAGTTACGGTGATATTGTGTTTTACTGCCTTATCAACGAAAACCGAACGGTTGCCGGTGTTTTTCTTTTTTTTGATTCCGCTGTTCCCATTTGAGGAAATTTGATGCTCTCTATCCCCTTTTTAATGGGTTAACCATAGGGGAAAACCGGGTTTGGAGCGATGAATGGGTTAAAAAATAGGGGAAAATTCCCCTCCATTCTGACCCTTTAGGGCGCACATATAGAGGCAATCTTTTTCTCCCGGTATCTTTGTTTTGCTTTGAATCCTTTTGGCGAAGTTTATTCTCGTTTATACCATATACGGATGGTTGAGGCCCAGTTACCCATTGCGGTAGCTGGGTCTTTTTTGTTTTCCGATATGATCGTAAACAAGAATGCCCATACCGCAGAGCTTGTCTACGCCGGCCAGAAGATTGAGATCACCGAAACTGCCGCCAGCTTCTGCAACGACCGACAGAAGGCGCGGATTTCTCTTTCCAAGGTACTGGAGCAGAATAAACAGTTCGGTATTGGCATGAATAATGAACTCTCCGCCGTGACCTTCGGTTTCTATGCCGCCGAGGAGCTTACCGCAGCAGATGGCACTGTCATTTCTGCGGACGGTCTCATTGAAATTCTGTCTCTTGACGAAAAAGGAAAGGCTGTGCTCAAAAGCGATGTTCCCTTCGGGAGCTAAGGCGACTTACACCTCGGAGCACTATTTTCGGGGCTGTATGCAAAAACGCAATCGGCATCTTGTGGATAACAGCAGCGTTTGTATTTGCTATCTGACGAAACCAACCGGAAGCACGACCTATGCCGTGGACCATGCCAGCCGCATGAGCCTGCGGATCATCAATATTGCGGAGTAGATATCAGAAAGAGGCGTTGTGCTGGCACCGCATCTTGGCTGTAATATGAGCACTCCATCACTATTCCCTGTCGAACTTGATGGCAGTCCTACATTTTGTCAGCGATAAACGACAATAGTGTAAATAATCTGATAAAAATTGCAAAATAGCTTGAGATATTCCAATTTTTTTGATATACTATTATGAATAAATCAATATTCTCACAAACTACTAATCTTTGTGGATGGAGGAATCCAATGAACATTTCTTATGACAAGCTTTGGAAATTAATGAAAAACAATAAGATGAAGAAGAGCGAGCTTGCTGAAGCGGCAGAGCTTAGTTCATATGTTATGACGAAGCTGAATAATGACAGGCCTGTTTCAATGGAAGTAATGCTTCGTCTCTGCAAGATTTTTCATTGTGATATAGGCGATGTTATGGAAGTAATAGAAGAGGATTGAAATTGTTATGGAAAACAAAACAATGATCAATAGCGATGTTAATGCGTCTGCAACTCAAATTAATAATGCTGTCGCAAATAGTTCATCATCGTCTAATACTATCGTAAATAGTGCATTATATAATTTAAGTCAGATTCCTAATGGGACGATTTTGTGCGACAAATATAAAGTCATAAGTGAGTTGAGCATCATGAGTGGAGAGGCCTCTCTCTTCATTTGTGAATACAACGGGAAGAAGTATGTGGCGAAACTTTATCGTAGAGATGTTGCAATTAAGGACGAAGTCACTAACGCTTTGAAAAATATTTCATCCCCTTATGTTGCCAAGCTTTTTGATACGGGCACTTATAATGGCTTTCCCTTTGAAATCATATCTTTTTATGCACAAGGAAGCCTTCAAGGACGAACTTTTTCATTTGATGAGTTGAAGCAGCGAATTATCCCGAGTCTCAACGAAGGACTGCATGTGCTTCATAAAAATGGAATAATTCATAAAGACTTAAAGCCATCCAATATCATGCTTTGTGATAACGAAGAAGATGTTGTAATAATCGACTTTGGTATCAGCTCGGTTAAAGGTGGTTCAAACACGGTTGTTGTAACAAAAACGGGTATGACTCCGGAATACTCCGCATCAGAGACCTTTAGAAATCTTTTCTTGGAAGAATCGGATTATTATTCTCTGGGCATTACATTGTATGAATTGTTCTGCGGGCGTACACCCTATAGTAATATGAGTTCCGAGGAAATTGAGCAATATGTTTCCATTCAGCGGATTCCGTTCCCGAGCAATATGCCAACTGAACTCTGTAACCTGATTGCCGGATTGACTTACAATGACATTACATACAGAAATAACAAATCTAATCCCAATCGTCGTTGGACATACGAAGAAGTTGTAAATTGGTGTAATGGGAAGTATCAACAAATTCCTGGTGAAGTTGTTGCATCTGCCGCGAATCAAATTCCAACATATACTTTCATACGTCAGAAGTACACGAATATGGTAGCTTTGGTAGATGCGCTGGCAACGAACTGGAATGAAGGAAAAAAACAACTGTTCCGCGGAATACTCTCAGGCTTTTTCAAGAGTGTAGATCCTGAAATAGCTGGTTTTTGCATGGATGCAGAAGACGCACAAGCAAACGGAGTCAATGCTGACTTTTTGTTCTTTCAGACTATCTATAAGCTTAGCCCAACAATGCGCACATTTTACTGGAGGGAAAACCACTTTGAAAGCCTTCCTGAACTCGGAAATAGCATCTTGGAACACTTGAGAAGTAATAACAGGAGTAATTACGGACTATATGACGAGATTCTATCTCGAAAAGTCATTTCGGAATACATCACAATGAAAGATGAGAAAAACGAACAGCTAATCAATGCTGCTCGTAGTCTCGAAGAACGCTTTATCAACCATCATTCTGATGAACACGAAAAGGAACTTTCTTATTACTTGACCGGGTATATGCTTTCCGGACAACGTACATATTTACTAAACGGGAAAACGTACAGTTCGGTTGATGAATTGGTCCGGACATTGCATGGTCTTCTCTCTTCATCGGAATCTGAGTTTGAGGGGCTTTGCGATCAAATAATAGATCGAACAGGAACATTGTCTGAGCAGTTTGAAGCATGGCTTATTACTCTTGGAAAGCATGAAGAACTGCAAAAATGGAGAATGAGTGAGTATGGCGAGTAATTTCAGTTCCAATTGTATTAGCGGAGGCTGGTTGATATGTGGATAATATGGATAGTGTTGATAATTGGAAATCTTGCGCTCTTTTCAGGTTCTTTTGAAGACCTTCCGTTATTGTCCATATTGGCGATTGTTGGGGATCTGTATTTTATTTATGCCATTATCAAAGGCATAGCAGACAGGCCGGCGAAGAACACACCCTCACAAGCATCAAGCAGTCAACCTACATCGCAGCAGGTCGGTGCGAGAATCGCGCCTCCATCCACCCAAAGAACAACACCTGCAGTAAATGAAGATAATACTAAGCTTAATCAGTTGAAATCCAGATACTGTGTTCCTAACGTACCTTCGGTTGCCGCTGCGATTGATCCGTTGCAAAAGGAAATGGAGTCGTATCAATGCATCGAAGTATTGCAAAATGTCAATAAAGTCATCTCTCGCAGAAGAAATTATGCCAAGAAACTGAAGTCTATTAAAGAAGAGATTGATGGTATTCTTGCATGTCCTGGGTGCAGTACAGACAGAGAAAGACTTAAATACATAAAGAATAATGAGGGTACTCTTCAGCAGAAGAAAAATGAGTATACCGTCATTTCTACGGATATGAAGAACGTAAAGGTAGTTCTTTTGTCGAAGGAAAAAACCTCCTTTATAAAAATCTCTACGGCACTTGCTGAAATTTCCTCAAGTGAAAAGTCAACAAGCGGGAGCGGCGTTGCCCTTTCTTCATTTGTTAAGCTCAAATCAAATATTCCGGGAGACCTTTTCACTTCTGAACAGGCACCCATTGAACTTGACTATGGCGCGTATAAATTCTTCCTACTTCCGGATGTAGTTCTTGCTTATGACAAAGCTTATACTTTTGTAACCGCTTTTGAGCCGATGGCGTTAATCATAACAGTCAAAGATCGGAATAAAAGCGTTTATATGCAAAAAAATAGAGGCAGCGCATGGTCATATACGGATTCTGTTATTGCAAGAGACTCTGCTTTAGTATCAGAAGGGTATACAAGAACAAATTGGTTACATGAAAGAAAAAACGGCGGTCCGGATTTGAGGTATTCACATAATCCCAGATATGAATCTCGAACTGATACATACGCCTATTCTGATTTTAGCATTCAGATTGGGCGGTATAAAGCGGAATACTCCATAAGCAAAGCCAACCTTTCTAACAAGCTGAAACCCATGGTAAAGGACTATTGTTCGGTTATGCACGAGTTTAACGCTGCCCCTTCATTGTTACGGCTCTTAGAAAGTGTTTCTAAAAAAAGAGAAGCAGCAAGCTTGCTGTCTGAAAAATACGAAAGTATTAGTAAAAACATTATTTGTAAGGTGAGTTAGGAGGATGAATAAATGAGCGGTCCAAAGTCCTCAAGATATACCTTAACAGCAGAGCAGCTAAAGAGAATTCTTGAAGAGCAAGAAAGACTTCGCAGAAAGCTTGAAGAAAAAGTAAGGAAAGAACGTGAGTGTAAGGAAGCCCATGTGTATCTTGCTGCTATAAAATCAAAAGTAGCAAGACATATGGAAATGATACAAGAAAATGAGAAAAAGCTACCTTTTGGTGGGAGCGATTCTTTGACACTTCGAGAGCGGCATCAAGCTATTTATTCTTTGGTCAAACAAGCCAATGCGCTTTGTGATGCTAAATCGAATGCCACTCATGCCACTTTAATGAGTGCCAAAAAAGAAGCAGGAAGGCTTTTCGATGAAATTGTTTCCATGGAAGGAGATGTAATGACTGAAACCGGAAATATCTTGCTGGCGCAAAAAATTCAAGAAGATTCGGCTATTGTTTCCGGTATGACCGTATCATTTGAAAAGGTTGGAATTGTAGAAACAATTGTAGATCCAATATTTGCAAAGACTACTCAGAAGTTGGAACAGTTGTTAAGTGAAGAATTATCCGGAGAATTATTTGCAGAAGTAAGTAGTGCTCTTGAACAGGCGAAAAGAATCGAAAATGTTTCTGCGATGCAGAACTTCTCGTCTATTACAGTAGCACCTCTAAGTAAAAAATGCTGTGCCTTTGTGTCCTTTGCGAAAAAGAACAGAGCACATTACGACGCAATGCTTGATAAGTACGAGGCGTTGTGCAAACAAATGGGTTCTCAATCAACACAAATCGAGTTCAGTGAAAAGGGCTTGAGAGAACTCGAAAAATCAATCGCAGATTTGGAGTGTCAAGCTAATTATGACGCGGAGCAAGCGTACATAAGCCAGTCAGTCGATGAAGTCATGGCTGAAATGGGATATGAAGTTATCGGTCATAGACAGGTGCGTAAAAAGTCCGGCAAAGAGTTTCACAGCAAGCTGCTCACCTATGAAGATGGAACGGTAATCAATGTGACGGAATCTTCGAACGGTCAGATCACAATGGAAATCGGCAGAGCAGATGGAAAAGACAGGCTGCCGGATGCGAACGAGCGAGTTGCGCTCAGGAAAACGATGGAGTCCTTCTGTAGAGATTTTCATGAAATTGAGGAAAGGTTATCTGCACGTGGAGTGATTTTGAATTCTCGCCTTTCAATGGCCCCGCCGGAGGAAGCATATGCGCAGATTATCAACCTAAATGATTATGAACTCGTTGAGGAATACCACTCTACCACGTCGAAGAAAAAATCGACTCAGGCAACAAGTCAAAAATGTATGAGGGGTGAATAACTCTATGGATAAGTTCAAAATATGTCCTGTATGCCATGCAAGGAACTCCCCTGCTGACCTTGAATGTGTTGAGTGCGGGAATGATCTCATGGGAGTACGAATTGTTGATGAGACATTTTTTGAAGATCAAAAGAAAACTGAACCTGAATCCGATTCATCTCAAACAAGTATGCTTGTAAGAGTCTGTGATTGTGGTGCAGAGAATGAGCTCTCCGCACGTAAATGTTCAGCTTGCGGAGAGGATATATCAGATGTAATTCCCACTTCTCGAAAGGAAGTCACTGAGTCTCCGAACTTCCTTTTTATTAGTTTTGATGATTCTGTAAAGCTTGAATTAACATGCCCAAGTGAACACATTATCGGACGCGAAAACGAATTGGCAGATTATTTGTCAGCGAAGTCATTTGTAAGCAGACGCCATGCAAAATTAACGGTTACATCAGAAGGCGTTTTTATTGAAAATCTGAGTAAAGCTAACGGAACCTACATAAACAATGAAAAGATTGATGATGGAAAGGCATATAAGCTATGCGTTCACGACGAAGTAGGTCTTGGCGGCTTTGTTAATCAAAACGGTCGGCAGGAATTAGCGGCTTATTTTATGATTAGGGATGAATGATGTATATTGCAAGGCTGTTATATCCGGTTGAAGTTTTGGGTCCTGGCAAGCGAATAGGAATATGGGCTTGCGGATGTCCGCATCACTGCGATGGATGCGCAAACCCAGAGCTTTGGGATTTTAGAGATGACAAAAAAATTTCTATTGATCATTTGCTGCAGCTGATCGAGCAAATATCAGGATCAAATCAGGTTGACGGATTTACCATTACCGGCGGGGAACCTTTTTATCAGCCGAAAGAACTGACAGCCTTACTTAAAGCACTTAAACGATGGTCGTCTGATATTCTTGTTTTTAGCGGGTATTACAAGGAACAGATTGAAGAGTTCAGTACACTCGAAGATGTCGCCGTGTTAGTTGATGGTCCGTATATTAAAGAAAGAAACCATGGAATGACATTGAGGGGCTCAGATAATCAAAGAATCTTTATATTAAATGAGCGATATAGAGATACATATCAGGAATATTTATCATGCGAGAAGTCGAGGATACAAAATTTTCTCGACGGAAACAGCGTAATATCCGTTGGCATACATGAGCCGGATTATGCGAGCAAAATTAATGCTTATATGGAACGTAAAGGCTTAATTGAAGGAGAAAAACAGCGATGAGCCACTTCATACCAAAATGGCATAGGGAGCTTGATATTTTTCATAGAGTCAAGCCGTTAATTATCATTGAAGGCAATGTGTTAGATGTTTACCAATACCCAGAGGAAGGCTCTGCTGGTTTGGGAAGCGTTTTACGGCTTACTCAATATTTACACTATTATTTCCATGATTGCGGCTATCAGGATATTGTGTTTTTTGATTCCTTAAACGGTATCACAAATCCTTGTGAGCCTGAATCAGTTGAGCGATTTGGAAAAATCACTCACGCATCCTTTGAAAAACAAACTATAAAAGCAGATTTCAGAGGAAAAAATGGTGCTGCTGCATTAGCTAAAGTGGCGGTTTCACAGAACGCAGAGTCTTGTGCAATAGTATTTGACTTCGCTTCAAGATACATTGTGTCCCCTGATCGGTTGGAGCAGGCAGAAGTAGATTGTTATACGATGCTTCTCCAAGCGTCTATGGATGCAAGAGATGTAAAAACGGAGCAAGGTGTTCTTAAAAACCTAATTGTGATTATTGTAAACAAACTCAATGACCTTCCTGCATGGTTTTATTTGCAGAATCCCAATGCTAAAACCATTACTTTAGATACTCCCTCAAAAGAGGAGCGAGAAGCCCTTATCAAAGGCCCGAATTTCCCATCGTTTTTTGATAGCAGCATCTATGTTGAAGAGCATGGTTATTATAATGATCATCCGGACGAACTGAAAAAAATACAAAACAGATTTGTTGCATTAACTGAGGGCTTCAGCTTTACGGAACTAAACGGTCTTCGTAGATTATGCAAGAATGAACGTATCTCTATGAGAGATATGTGCGATGTTATTGACCTTTATAAATACGGCATCCGCGAAAATCCGTGGAAAACTTTGGATTTGTCTCACCTTGAAAAGGCTGAGTCGATGTTTGAAAAGCGCGTAAAGGGGCAAAAAGTAGCTATTACCAAGACGCTTGACGTTATCAAAAGAGCTGCGACAGGTATGTCAGGATTACAGTCCTCGTCTCACAGCAAGCCCAAAGGAGTTCTTTTCTTCGCTGGACCTACAGGTACCGGTAAAACGGAAACAGCAAAGACTCTATCAGAGATACTGTTCGGTGACGAAAAGTGTTGCATAAGATTTGACATGAGTGAATATGGGCAGAGTCACTCTGACCAGAAATTGCTTGGCGCTCCTCCAGGATACGTTGGATATGAAGCAGGTGGACAGCTTACAAATGCTGTGCGAAAAAACCCGTTTTCAATTTTACTGTTCGATGAAATTGAAAAAGCTCATCCCTCCATTCTTGATAAATTCCTTCAGATACTTGAAGACGGAAGAATGACAGATGGGCAAGGAAATACAGTCTATTTTTCCGAAACAGTTATCATATTTACCAGCAATCTTGGTATTTTCACTCGTGATGTAACGGGTGCACGACATGCCAATATCACTCCAGATATGAATTATTCTGAAGTAAGAGAGCGGGTTAAATCCGCAATTGAGGAATACTTCAAATTGGAATTAGGGCGTCCTGAAATCTTGAATAGGATCGGAGAAAACATAGTCGTCTTTGATTACATTCGAGAAGATGTTGCCGAACAGATTTTGGATTCACAAATTAAGAAAATTATCGGGAACCTTTCGGCAGAAAAAAGAATCGAGCTTGTTATTACAGCAGAAGTCAAGGCTCAATTGCTCAGTGCTGCTACTGCAAACTTGGGAAATGGTGGTCGTGGTATTGGAAATATAGTGGAGAGCATGCTTATTGATCCTCTTTCGCGATACATGTTTGATAACAAGATTTTCGATAATGCAACAATACAAATAAAGCAGATTGACACGACAGCTCTCCCGACGTCGTTAATCTGTGATTAGGAGTAATGACAATGAAAGTATTCGCCTATATGGAGCACGGAGCAAATAAAGTATGCAGTGAAGACACTATGGTAGCAAGTGGCCAGATTTGCAAAGATGGCTATTTCTCTTTTGATGCTTCGGGAAACTGTGTGGCGGTTGCCGATGGCGTTGGCGGTAATGCTGGCGGGCCGGAGGCCTCAGAATTTGTGACAAACATGCTAAAAGCTGGCATTGTTGGCGATGCGAGAGAGACTGCACTACGGATAAATGAAGAATTAATCTCTTATGCCAAAACCATTCCCGGGAAAGAGCAAATGGCAACCACGCTTACAGCATTACTTTTTAATAATGAGAAGCCTACCCGTGTTCTGCATGTTGGGAATACGAGATTGTCCGCAATCCAAGGTGAATACTTAAAACAAATAACACGTGATCACACAACAGTCGAATTTCTTAGATCACGCGGTGATTTTGATGCTGCGGAAAATGCACCACAAAGCGAAATTACATCATGCTTTGGCGCTGGAAATGAAGCAACCATAAGCCAACTTCAAGTCTATGAAATTGATAAAAACTATGCCGGATTTGTTATTACATCTGATGGTTTACATGATTATCTTGATGAAGAAGATGTTGAGGCCTTTATCGCTTATGGGGTATTTTCTGAGGATACTTTCAAAAGTTTGGTGCGACAAGCCCGCGACAACGGTTCACAGGATGATATAAGTGTTATCGTAGTTAATCTATAGGAGTGATGATATGGGACTTAGATTTAGGAAGAGCGTTACTCTTTGTAAAGGGGTTCGTTTGAACTTTGGAAAAAGTGGAATCAGTGTTACCACAGGAACTCGCGGCTTCCACAATACTTACAACTTTGGGACGGGCAAAAGGACCACAAGCATAGGAATACCCGGAACCGGTATATCTTATGTTACAACAAGCGAAGGGAGAAGCGGATCCAACCGTTCCCAGCAGCAGAACCCGCAAAGACCAACAAATACATATGAACCATATAACACTTTTGACGATGTACAGCCATCTCCTGTCGAGGAACAGGTCGAAACATCTTTTGCGGATGAAGTCCCTCAAGACGCTTTTCTTCAAAGCGAACCGTCGAAACCATCTTCTATATTGTCTTCTAACAGGCTGACATCAATTCACTTTACTTCTGATGAAAAAGTAGATTGGACCGAAACGCTGATTCAAGATGCTCCGCCAGAAACATGTGACGATGTGAAATTTTGGGAGTATTGTCACGGCAAAGCATACGATGTCCTTAATGGGAATATTGATACCTATTTACAGATAATTCAAGATGTTGGACCTTTGGAAGACTTGCTTGAGTTCGGGTTCGGATTTGAATGTGGAACTGACAACCCCAACTATATGTTCGTTGAGTTTGAAACAAAACAAAATGAAATAATGCCCAGTAAGTCTTCAATGAAAATAACGGATTACAACGATCTGTTTCAGGACTATGTTTGCAGTTGTTCAATTCGTGTGGCAAGAGACATTTTTGCGCTGCTTCCGGTTTCACATGTAATCGTTCATGCGTTATCTGAAGGTAGTACGGTATTATCTGTAGATTTTGAAAGGCGGATTTTCACTAAATTGAGATTTCAGGGTTTCGATGCTTCAGAACTGGTTGAGGAGTTTAAGTGTAACATGAATTATGACGCTCAAATTGGTTTTCAGCCGGTAGCTCAGTTAGAAGGACAAGGGTGAGGACAGTGGAAAAGACTGTAATTAGGTACAAGGAAAAGTTATATCCGCATGAGGCAGTAATGAAAGCCGCCTATCACTTTATAGACAGAAGCTATATTCACGTAGACACTTGCAACAACGAATACGTGATTGAAATCACCGCCAAAGGTGACAATGATGTAGCTGCTATAGCATTAGAATTTGAAAATGAAATGCTTGCGCAGGCAGTTCGTTATCAGGTTTATTTGCAAACACATACAATTAGAGAGATTCTCTTGGCTCGTGCAATGTCATCAACCATTACCGGAAGCAATACAGAATTAGAAAAAGCTGTGTTGCCAAATAGCATTGAAAACCTTGATAACATCTTAATGGATTGGTTTGAAAAAAATGAGAAATAACGAACAGGTTTATACAAATGCCTTTTACCACAAAGAAGTATTGAATCAGGCAATCGACGATTATAAGAAAATTGCCAAAATTAAACTGCTTGAAGACGATGGATATTATAAGTGCGAGTTTCTCCGATGCGCAGTTGATACACAGTTAGTAATAAACGAGTTTAATAATTATTTGATTGAATTATTGAACTCGAAGGGAGAAAGTACAAGCATATGATTTTTCTTGAGGCATATCAGATTGCAATTTTAATGGCATTATTTGTGAATACTGCATTGTCTGATCTTCACAGAGGAATTGTCAGCAATAAGAGCATTCTATTTGCTTTGGTGGCGGGAATAGCCAGTGTAATCCCTTATTATGCCTTCTTTGCAACCGATTGCTTCACTGCCTATGCAATAAACCTCATTATCGGAATTGTAGTAAGTCTTCTTTTGTATGCTATGGGAATATGGGGAGCTGGAGACAGCAAACTGCTATCTGTTACAGCCATGGTTTTTCCCGCACGACTTTACTGCATTAACAATAGAAGCTTAGCATCATGCTTTTTGCTGATTTCAATAGTGTTTATTATTGCGTTTTTCTATGTCATAGTTGACACGATTGTACTCGGCATTAAGCAAAAAGATCTATTCAAGTTACCAAAAAGGAAGTTTGATTGGAAAGTCTATCTAAAAAGCTTTTTGTTCTTTTATTTAATGTTGGCCTTATTCAATGGAGTCCTGTTTGCAGTACTGCCTGATACATTGTTGATTGACGATACCTTATTAGCGGCAATCCATTTTGTCGTGATACTGATCGGTTTGAGACTCGAAGAAAAGGCGAATTGGTATATCGTTTTAGCAATGTGTGTAGCGTATGCTGTTATGCTTCTTTGCAAAATAGTGCAATTTGATCTATCTAGGATTAATTGGGGGATATATGCCGTTGTAATTCTGTTGGTGCTGTTTAGGTCTTTTGCAGATAAATACAATTATAAGACAATTCCAGTTTCAGATTTGAAACCGGGAATGATACTGTCAATGGGTAGTATCTTGTTATTTGCAAAATCAAGAGTAAAAGGACTTCCGACTTTTTCAACAGAGGATCTTAAGTCTCGCTTATCTGCGGAGGAAGTAGATAGTATCAAAAGATGGTCCAAAACGACAAGTGGACAAGAATCAATAGTAATTGTCCGTAAAATACCCTTTGCCCTTTTTATTGGTGTTGGGACGCTGCTATTTGCGGTCTGGGAGGTATTGGTAGGATGAATTTATATCTATCCGACTATTCATATGGAAATAGAATGATGATCGTAGCAAGAAGTGAAGAAGTTTACGATCAATTGATGCAGCGCGGTGTTGATATTATGCGGATTACAGACGATAGCATATTTTTTCAGCCCGATAATTGTGTTTATCCTGCCAATAAGGTAAAGGCAAACAGACTGAGTCTGCTATGTGATTTTGATATTGTCGAAATAAGTGATACAGGATTGCTTTATAGAGCTTATGCCAATAATGAATCTGATTCGACGATTTTTCTCGGCGCAAAATGCAATTCAAACTGCATTATGTGTCCTGCCGGAGATGCAGAACGAAAAAAAGGGTTTTCATATAGTCGGGAACTCCTTATGAAATACATTGATTATTTGCCTCATGACTTGGAATATCTTGTTATGACAGGCGGAGAACCCACTTTGCAAACAAACTTATTTCTCGAATCATTAGACAGGGTGAAAGAAAAGTTTCCATATACCCAGGTGCTGCTGCTTACTAATGGCCGTTCGCTTAGTGACAAATGGCTGTTCAATCAAGTATGCCAAAGACGTCCAAACAATTTCAGAATTGCAATTCCGATCCATGGTGATAACCCAGAATTGCATGATTATATTACCCGAGCCCCCGGAAGCTTTGAGCAGACTATTCTTGCTCTCCGTAGACTAACGAACTCTGATATAAAAATTGAAATCAGAGTAGTTGTAACAAAAGCCAACTGCGATAACCTGCTCGGTATTGCAGAACTTATATCTTCGAAATTCCCGAAGGTCTTCTGCGTGAATTTTATCGGCTTGGAACCTCGTGGAAATTGCGCACTCAATTTTAATTCAGTTTATATAGATCATAGAACCTCTTTCCTGAAAAGTAAATCTGCTATTGAGCATTTGATTTCTTGTGGCTATGATGTTGGCTTATATAACTACCCGTTGTGTGCTGTTGATAAAGACTTTTGGCCGATAGCAGCAAAGAGCATTTCCGGATACAAAAACATTTATCACCAGGACTGCGATAAATGCAGCGTTAAAGAGATTTGCGGCGGCTTTTTTACTGCGGCAATGAGCATAGCTCGACCGGAGGTATTCCCAGTCGTTTCGGAGGAGTAATTATATGAACAATCATTTTAATTTCATGTGGAGAAACGGAGAAGTTCTAATTACTAATGACTTTGGCGACTATGCTTTTCTGAGCAAGGATGAGTTTGCCGGTTTTGTATCGGGAAAGGTGCAACGCGAATCGGAATTGTATACGCTTCTTTCACAAAAAGGGTTTGTAACTGATGAAAACCCAAATATATTTATTAACGAAAGAATTGGCGATTTGCGGAATATAAAAGGTTATTTGTTTTCTGCTACTGCACTACATATATTTGCAATAACGAATCGATGCAATCAAAACTGCGTATATTGTCAGGCAAAAGCTCCCGGATCAACACTTGATGGGATCATGGATGTTGAAACAGGCAAAAAGGCAATAGAAGTTGCAATGCAATCACCGGCCAATAATTTGACCTTTGAATTCCAAGGCGGCGAACCGCTTTTGAACTTTGATTTGATTCTTGAAATGATTAGATACAGCAGGGAATTAAATCTGAAATACAACAAAAAACTTGAATACACTATTGTAACGAATCTAATTGCGCTGACAGATGAAAAACTGCAAGCGTTAATTGATAATAATGTTTCAATCTGCACATCTCTCGACGGTTGCGAAATCGTGCACAATCACAACCGAAAGCTCCGTTCCGGTGAAGGTACATACCGGCATGTGAAAAAAGCGATTCAACGTGTTAGATCTGCAGGAAAAGAGGTCGGCGCGATAGAAACAACAACTCGCTTCTCCTTGCGGTATCCTGTAGAGATTGTCGATGAATATGTATCGACAGGATTAAGCGGCATTTTCCTTAGACCATTGACTCCCCTTGGATTTGCAAAATCATTTTGGGATGAGGTTGGATATAGCGCAGAGGATTTTATCGAGTTTTATAAAAAGGCCTTTACACACATTCTTGAGATCAATAAGCAAGGAATCTATTTCCCTGAGCTCCATGCGACCTATTTCTTGAGAAAAATGCTTCACGGAGATGCTGATAACTATATGGAACTCAGATCACCTTGCGGAGCCGGGATAGGACAAATGAGCTATTACTATAACGGGAATGTATATACTTGCGATGAAGGCCGAATGATGGGAGAAGCTGGCGACAATATATTCTTGCTCGGCAATGTTCACAAGGATTCTTACGATGATATGGTCGGGAAAAAGACTTGCCGTGCTACTTGTGCGGCATCCGTCGTGGAGTCGTTACCAAAGTGCTGCGATTGCGCTTACCATCCGTACTGCGGTGTATGCCCTGTTGTTGCTTATTCCAGCAACGGAGATATATTTCCAAGGGAGCCATTTGATTTCAGATGCAAAGTATATAAAGGCATCATGGATATTTTATTCGACCTTTTGCAAAAGGACAACACTGAGGTTATGCACATATTACATAGTTGGATTGAGGAATAGCCGTGAAAAAATATGTTATATCTTTTGTTGCATTTTGCGTGGCATTTGCAGCGGCATTGGGCTTCATATATTATCAAGCAAACCCAGCGGTCAGATTGTCTGGCGAACAACTGGATTTGGAATGGCACGGAAGAATAGAAAACGAATTTGGCACATATAACGGTGCTTTGCTCGGAGACCTTTTTTCCGGCAAAGGCGACTTTGAGTTCTTATCTGGTGAAACTTATACCGGCGACTGGCAAAATTCGCATATGTCTGGCGACGGGGTCGTTACGTTTCCGAAGATTGGAAATTACACCGGCGGAATGAACGAATCAAAGCGTAATGGGCAAGGCGCATTTGTTTGGCTTTCGGGCGATATGTATGAAGGAAATTGGGAAAATGATGCAATGTCCGGCAAGGGAAAATACACTTTTTCTAACGGCGGCACATTTGACGGCACTTTTGAGAATAATAGGCCCATATCAGGAACATATACCCGTGAAATAGCACTGCCCGAAGATGCGCCGGAAACGGATGTGTGTTATCTGCAATACACCTTTACCGACTCCACAAAGCATGTGGAATTCCGGACAAAAGGCGGCTTGAAATATGATGGCGACTTTTCTGCGTTGATTAGTACCGGCAGCGCTACTATTACATATCCAAGCGGAAATGTTTATATTGGAGAGTTGTCCGCCGGTCAAAGACAAGGAAAAGGAAAGTATACATGGAAAGACAGCTCCGGAGCAAGCACAGCATATTATGATGGAAATTGGGAAATGGATAGCATGAATGGTCGAGGTGAATATCATTATTCAAGTTCAACATACCCATATTTGAGCGGCTCTTTTAGTAATGATGTTCCCGATGGCACTTTAACCTATTACAAAGAAGCTGGAAACACTTTCGAAACCAGGTGGACTAACGGAATTTGCACCAGCGTAAAGGAGACCTAACTATGAATATTGAAGATCTTTTTCCCCATGTAAAGCATTCTGTTGAAGACTTCATGTTTGACGAGGAAGGCAATATTCCCAGGAGTAAGATATTAGCTATTGGCAGCATGATGATCGTGCTGAGCTTGATGCTGACGGAGAAAGCTTTTGCTGCGCACAGAACGCATTCGACGCACAGAACACATTCCACACATCGTACACATTCGTCACACAGCAGTGGAGGACATACAACGCATTATACACACTCAACGCACTCTACACATGGTACGCACAGTACCCATTCAAATACGCACTCAACGCATAACACACACTCGAACCACGCGACACATTCAAACCATTCTACTCATAGCAATGCAGCGCCGACTGTTTCGCAGCTTGAAGTAACACCACCGACTTCTACTGATACTATAGCGGCTGTGCCAATAAACGAGCTTGGTGTTTCTGTTGGAGCAGTTCTGCCAATAGATAATGCAGATACGCTTGAGAATATCAACGCGTCCCTCGGAATAGAGGTCAATACTCCACCAGATACACCGACAGCAAAATAATAAGGAGAGTATCACCTTATGAAAAACGTAAGAGAAAAACTGATCTCTCTTCTGGGTTTGTGTTCAGATGATGAAACAGAGGCGACAAAACTCCGGCTTTTAACGAGCATTATGCAGTCCGAAGATTATACTGCATTAAGCAAATCAGTTGCTCTGAAAAAAACATTTGAAGATTTATACGACCGCACAAAACTTGAAGAGCTTAGTAATAGCGAATTAGAAAACAGAAGTTCGCTGCTTCATAAACTGGTTTCCTTTAACAAACAACTTGTGCAAAGCATATATTCCGGGAACGGTCCTGAGTTGACGGGCGAAGATATGCCTGATTTTACATCCTTAAAGAGCGTTACAAAGCTATGTAATAAAATCAGTTTATCTCACAACATTGAAAACTACTCGAATATCTCAGAGGATAATGCTCTCGCCATCTTTTCGGATACCACGATAAAATCGGCACAAGCCTGTTTCGATATGCTTCCGGTATCAATAACAAAAGGAGAGTCCATTGATGATGCGTCGATAAAGCAGCATATGGGCAACACATTGTATTGCTTTAGAATTGAAGAGTTTAATGCATGCCATAAAAACTTTCTCGGTTTTGCAGAAAAAAGCGAGGCAATAATTGCAAAAGAAAAATTCCGCAGGAAGAAACACAGACTGCTGAAGATTGCTATTGTTATGCTTTGCTTTGGTGCGATTTATGCTTGCTCTCAATTTGGTTTATTTGCAGGCAATTTTACTCCTGTTCTTACATTTGTAATGCTTATCATTGCAATACTGTTCTTGATTTGGGGGTGAATACATGAAAACGCAAAACCTCAATACAGGTAAATATTCAAGCAAAATATCAAAGAAAGCATCTAATATAGAGGCAAAATCAAAATCAAGAAAAATCCGAAGATTGGTCTTTCTCGGCATAATTCTTTCGGTTTGCTTTGGTGGGATACTTATTGGCGTTTTCAGCAAAACAAAATCTATTGAAACACAATATCAAGAATACATTGATGCACCGAATCAAAGCGCACTAAACAACGAGCTCCTATCATACAAGGATGTGTCCAAGCAATTCGAGACTTCGTTTCTCGGAAATCAATCTTGTCAATCACTTATGGGTGGTTTCTTCTATGAGGGCGCGGATTGCTCGATTTATCCCGATGATGCTGGAAAGAAAATTATTCTTCGGTCAGGCGATAAGGAAATAACATTATGCGAAGGACTGGCTTCGGATATAAATATGAAAGATGGTTCCATATACTTTAGGAAACTTAATTCCAGAAGCATTTTGTCATTTAATATTTCTACAGGAAAGACTATAGAGCTGCCGCTAAAGAATGTCGGACAATTCATTATCTGTGGAGATACACTGTACTACATTGACTTGGCCACGTCGTCGATTATGTCTTTGAATATGGCGACATCCAAAACTGAGGAGATTATTCACTCAGGGGCGACTACTTTTGTTGTTGTCGGGAATAATATTATCTACTTAGATAGTGACCACGTTTTGTATGAATTAAATATAAGCGATCATACCAGAACCACAGTTGGCGAAAACATAGCAGCGTTCTCATATAACGGGGTACTCTGGATGCAAAACAACGAAAACGTATATAGCAAGTCTCTCGATAAGAAGACTGTTAAGGATTACTTTTTCGATATTCAGTGCAATCGTTTGCTGGGAATAACAGGAACCCAAATGTTTGTCGAATCAGAAGACGGCATATATGCATGTAATTTTGAAACAAATACAAGTCGAAAAGTTGCTGAAGGCACTTTTGTCGGCGCATCAGATGAGAAATTGCTGATATACAATTCATCTGATGGAAGCTATCGAGTCATTAAATTGGATTAAACAAGTCGAAGAAGGACGATATAAGGAATGAAACAAAAATGGCTCGTATCTGTCCTTTCCGTGCCACTTGTTTTGTTGTTCTTGTTCTCTGGGTGTTCTGTAGGAGAAAAAGAGGATCAAAGTGAAAATTTCGTTATTCCGTTTTACACAGGAACAGATGTAATACAGATCAATGATAATACCCCGTCTTTCAGAACCACTGCTGAGGATACTACGGACTTTGTAAAATTCAGCGAGCACGATTCACTTGGGAGATGTGGTGTTGCAGAGGGTTATATAGGGCCTGATATTTTGCCTACCGAGGAACGTGGATCAATTGGAATGATTAAGCCTTCCGGATGGTAAACAGTCGAGTATTCTTTCATTGACGGGAAATACCTATACAACAGATGTCACCTTATTGCCTATGAATTTTGCGGTGTCAATGACGAAGCACGAAACCTTATAACAGGAACAAGGCACCTCAATCTTGACGGAATGTTAAATATTGAGAACCAAGTATGTTGGTATGTTAGGAACAGTGGGAATCATATCCGATACCGAGTTACACCTTGGTACGAGGGTGATAATCTTGTTGCTGCCGGCGTTCAGATGGTTGTGAGACTATTCTATTCAATTCGCCGTGTGATTTGTTTTTATTCCAATGCTGGGAAGGAAAACAAATCGTTTTCACTTCTTTGGAAATCGTGCGAACCTTTCTCGAATGCTACGGTTAAGAGAATGCTGACTGTAGCTCATGGAACATTCTGCTTAGTGGATTTAGGCGATGCAACAATACGAGGTTTTGCAGCAGGGGGCGGCGGATCCTTCAATGTTGCAGAGTATCTCGTGCGCGTTAATATTGTAGGGATTGGAAGATTCACAATTTCTCTATATGGCGAAGTCAGCCGCGGAATACTAAGACGGTCAGGGCAAAATGAATTAGCATTCATTCGAAGAGAACGGACGATTGTTTCATCGTACATTGAAGGATTATCGCATCTTGCTGAAGTGTATGCCGACAATTCGCTGTTAAGATTCGCAGAAGATTTGCAGAACAGTGAATTGTATACTGCGGCTTTTCAAAAAACCGTCAAACTCGCAGAGATGCGAAAGGTCCTCGAAAAAGAAATACTGAGGACAAAATCAGATATCGATTCGTTCTTTCGAGGAGAGTCCATCCACTGATGATGGCTATACATGGTTGCAGAATCATTCTATATGTGTTATCGCACATAATCCGACTTATGAAAAAATGCTCGAAATAGAACTTGAGGAACAGGGCGAATTTAGTTTGTTCTTTGGATGTCACCATTGCCATTATTGCGCTGATACTGAGGAGTACACGCGCCTAAGCGGTGATGTTCAGGCAATTCTTGAAAACAGACTATGTGCAGCTACTATTTGTTACGGCGATAAGCAGTGGCTGGGATCAAGGCTGGTATGGCACTACATTACGGTCCGCAGGGTTAAGGAAAGAAAAATCTATCGGTATATCAATGGCGAGAAAATCCATCACATCATTTCACCTAAGCTTGGCGAGAGATGCAGAACGGACAAGAGCATCTACTATACTCTGGATTTCCATGTGACATCGCATCTTCTCAGGCACACTTATATCACGAATCTGATTCATGAAGGCGTTGACCCAAAGACTGTTCAGTATTTGGCTGGGCACGAAAACTGATGATTTCGGGGCATTTGCGTTTTTCGTTTTTTTTTCTCGCTGCGGTACTTTTGTACAGCGACGCTCGGAAGAAAACGAAATTCAGGCACATTCTCGACAGTCTCCCAACTTGTCGAAAATTACTTTTTCGACCAGCTGAAGCCCGAAACTGCGGTTTCGGGTCTATTTTTTTGCATTAATGAACAGTCGATAAAAACCGCCGATAAATCCCGCCGATAAAAACGTTATTATACATTAAAAACACGAATATATATTTTATTAAAAATATCAAGGCGGGGACGGTTTGTGTTTTGCGTAATATATGAAGTAAACGAAAAACGGCGCAGGGGAGCGGGCGTTGTCAAAAGCATTGAATATTCGGATGCGGGACGCGGTATAGAATATTACCGTGCGGGAATATATAAAATCAAAAACAAACGCGACGAGGAAGAACTCAAAAACACGCTCGGACGGACTGTAAATCACTTTGTCCCGGAGGGAGATATAATCCTGCCCGATTCACGCGGAATCGAAAAAATCGAGACGTATGGCTTCGTACGCGACCTTATGCTGTATAAATTGATCGAGACTGTAAAAGAACATAAAATTCAATCCGCCGCCGTTAAGTGCTCCGACGCGGTTTTTGCAGACAAATGCATCTGCATTGCGAAATATGTACGCGACGTAAGACTGCTCTGCCGTAACGAACAAATTTTAAATAATTACCGTTCACGCGTGTTTTCACTCTACGGCGCGAGCACGGGGGATAATAACGGCGGGGATATAATCACATTCGATTTTGATAATATAAAAATAATTCGCGGTTCGGATATTTTCTCGTTCGAAAAAATTGTATATCCTATAGAAATTGCGGATTCCGTCCCCGAAAACGTGAAAAAACTTGACTTTTTCAGCGCGGTATATAAATATTCCGGGCAGAAAAAATATCTGCTCGATAATTGCAGGTTGATTTTTTCGCAGGGAAAGGAGATAAAAGAACTTTTGAATTTGTAATATATATTTGTAAATATAAGTTTTATATATGTCTTATAATAAAATACCGCGGAATCGGCGGTCTGAAACGGGCAAAAAGAGAGGTGAAAAAAAGCCTCTTTTTTTACTTTTACTGTTCAATCTTCACTATCAAAAATAAGTTATTCCCCTCTGTCGGACTTTGCCGTTCGGTGGGGGGATTGCTTTTTCGCTGAAGTTTATTCGATAATTAATTCGGAGGCGAAATGAATGAAATTATTTGATGATAACATAAATGGTTTTAAAAAATATCTTGCGAATAATGATAAGAGCAAATATACAATTGATAAATACATAAGAGATGTTGCAAGATTTAAAAATTTTGTGCGCGGCGGCGAGATAACAAGGGACTTGATGGGGGAGTATAAGAATTATCTTTTAAACGAGGGTTACTCGGTTAGGAGCATCAATTCTATGATATCGTCGATTAACGCGTTCTTTGATTATTCGGACAGGGGCGACTTAAAAATCAAGACTGTAAAAATGCAGAGGAGCGTATATTGTCCGGAGGATAAAGAGCTTACAAAGTCCGAATACAAACGGCTTTGCTATGCGGCAAGGAAGAAAAACGACAGACGACTTGAATTGATAATCGAAGCGGTATGCGCCACAGGTATACGCATAGGCGAGCTGAAATATATCACGGTGGAGGCGGCGAAACGGGGCGAGGCGGTTGTAACGCTTAAGGGCAAGACGAGGTGTGTATTTATACCGAAAGACTTAAAAAGAAAGCTGCTCCGCTATGCTGCGGAGCAGGATATTAAATCCGGTATGATATTTGTAACGCGTACGGGTAAAGCGGTAAACAGAACTAACGTATGGCGCGATATGAAAAATCTGTGCAAGGACGCGGGAGTAAAACCCGAAAAAGTTT
>OJAW01000164.1_pt1 | contig 52735 bp, 46 predicted proteins | sample 1589151 | NCBI WGS metagenome assembly OJAW01 (sample SAMN03283290) | human gut metagenome | biome: human-associated habitat; material: feces | host: Homo sapiens | place: Peru | collected 2012
AAACTAAATTTATTGCAAAAATTATTTTTCCGGAATATTTCAATAGAAGATTTATTTTCCTAATGACTTCATCTGTTCCGTCATAAGTTTCTATATTTTTCCGAAGAAACCTGTAAAAAGCAAACGGGCACAAAACCGCAATCACGTATGCAAGAATAGTGTAAGGTGAAAGCAGGATGGTAATAAATTCATCAATTGTGGCAATTCCAGTAAAGCATAAGTAAACTGGAGCCAGCAAGAATGGTGAAAACGAAGATAAAAGCAGCAGCAAAGGAAGCTTTACATAAAATAATTTTCTGTCAGTTTCTGAAAGTTTTTGTTCCATAAAAAATATTCCTCACAAACAGTATATTTTTATAATAAATCTGTATCAAGTAAAATTTAAATTTTTTACAAAAAATAAATATAAAACTAACAATGCGGAAAAAGCATATCTGTTTTCTTCTGAGTTTAATAAAATCCAACTAAAACGAGGTGCACAATGAAAAAATCAATACTTCTTTCTATTCGGATTTTTTACAGACTGCTGGATTTTCCGTTTGGCGATAAAAAGTCGGAGCAAGCCCGATAATGACAGTAAAATATAAAAGTTTACATTCGCCTTGTTATTATTGATTTACAGTTCCGCGACTTTACAGAATCGAAACTAGAATTATACAAATTAAATACTTGTCGGTATTTTTGTATTTTCAGCTTCTTTTTGTTTTCTTTCTATTTCTTTCTGAAGCTTTTCTTCTTCACGCATTTGTTCTCTAATCAGACGTTGCTCTTCTTTTTCCTTGTGTAGTTTTTCTTGATATTCATAGGACAATCTTAATTCTTTTAATTTTAAATCTTTATACTTTTTTGTAGTTTCAGTAGTACTACATCTTTATATTTTGCTTGAAGTTTCAAGTATTCATTTTTTATGAAATTTCTGTTTTTAAGCAGTACAAAAAAAACTAACAATAAATATGTTTGAATATGCTTGTTATATGAATAATGTATGTGGAATAAAATTTCCAGGATTTGAATGAATATATTTTTAGAGATGTTTTTGGTGGTGTTTTGCTGCATTATTTTCCTATGCCACAAAGTATGTTATAATTTGTTTGTAGGAATTGCTTATGTCAAACCAAGACATTATCTTACAATTTAAAAATAGCAGGGAGGAAAATATGCGAAAAGAATTTTGCGAAAAAGACGGAATACTCATCACTTATACGAATGATAATGTTTGCTTTGAAGACACAAAGACTGCGGAATCTATTTTGCTTTCAAATGACGGAAAAATTTTGCATTCAAACTTTGACGATAAAAAAAATCAGTTCTATATAGAATATTTGAAGCAAATTTATCCTGCGATTACAACTTACAGAACGTTGGATTCTGTGGAGACTGCGTAAATGCCGGTAATATATCGAGTTCATCTACTGTTTTACTGACAATTCTTACAAAATGATTCTGCGGAACCAGCTCATCCAGACTTGGTGGTAGGAGCCACTGCTCGCCCTGGTTATATGGTTTGTATGTGATTTTATCGCTTACGCCTCTGCTCATATTTAAATTTTAGCAGATTTGAATTCTCTTGTAAATTTAAAATAATTAGGGCTGCCCATTTCTTTTTGGACAGCCCCTACTAAATTTACCTGACAAAGTGGGTATGTTTTGGTTATAGCTTGCTGAGAACAAGGAAAACTTGGTAAAAATCATTTCGTTTGAACTGAAAAGTTGTCCTTTTTAACGAGCGTTTTTTGGGACAAAAATTCAAAGGTGCTTGCCGAAAAAAATCTTGTGTAGTATATTGAGTGAATATATTGTCTAGAGTTGCATTCAATTTATGACAGAAATGCGTGCTGATTGTTTTCGTTTTGATACGCTTGTTTTGGACTGTTTTCTAAATTACAAAAGGTTTGGTGTTTTAAATTTATGTTCGGATTAAAGTTAAAAAATTGGAAGGCTTTGGGAGTTTTTTTATTTTTATTTGTTTTTTTGGGAACTGAAGTTTTTTCTCATGCTTCTGGAACTGTAGAAGAGTGTTCATTCGGAGTTTTCCGTTCGCAGTACGGCGATATGTTCGATGTGCGCTACTGGCAGAATCAGCTTTATGACAATTATTATTTTCACACCGGACTTTATGATGATGCGATTAATTTTGCCTGGGCTGCGAATTTTCTTGGGATTTACTGGGGCGCAGGCTACAATGCAAAAATAATGAATCACAAGGCGTGGCCTCACAATCTGACCGATATGGGCGTTTGCATAATGGCAGGCATTCCGTCTCTTGGACTTGGAGTGCGCGCAAGCTATTACGACAAAAATGTTTACAAAGGACTTGGCACTGCCGCTCCTAAAGTTGAAATCGGAAAAACTTTTGAATCAGTTCCTATTAAGCTTGGATTTGAGGCGGAAGGAAAATTCAGATACTGGAAATCTCTTTGTCTTGATGTGGCGCAAATTCCTTTTATTTTAAAGCTGGATTTTTCACCGGATGGAATGCGTGGAGTGGGCGGAACTTATACTGTAATGCCGACTCTCAAATATCCTTCCGCTGTAAATGAAGTTTCGGGGCTTGCTCCGATGCAGGGATTTTCTTTTTGGGCTGGCTGGAAATGGAATATTCTTGACAATTTAAAATTTGGCTTGCGTCCGTCATTTATGATGAATTTCAACTGCGTAAACACTGCGGATAATTCCGTAAACAAAAGGATTTCTGAACTTGAAGAAGACGGAGTTGGAAAACTTGTAGAAAACACAAACTGGATCCCAGAAAACGGAAACACAGAGTGGCGCGTTAGTGTTCCTTTTTCAGCACTTTATGATGTTACAGAAAATGTTCAGTTTATCGTTGGTTTTAAATGCGGATTTTACTGGGCGAATTTTGACCACATGAGCGAAAAGCATAGTGGCGGACGAAACTTGCACGGAACTGTAAACGAAACTGGATTCGCTCTTGGTGTTAAAGCCGAAATGAATGAGAATGCGGTTTTCCAGATAGGTGCTTCATATACAAGACAGCTTTCTTTGAATCCAGAAGGAAACACAACCGGCTCGCCTAAAGATTACGAAACAGACGCTCCAAACGTTTCACTTTCAAATCTTTTTGACCAGCCTGTTACAGCCTCGCTTACATTGCGGTTTTAATTCAGATTATTTCACAACATATTTTCCGTCTGAAATTTCTGAAATTGTGAGCGTGGTTGTATGTTTTATTCTGTGGCTGTAGGTTGTCTTTAAATACATTTCTTTAGTCTGCAAATTTATTCCTGAAAAGAATTCGATTTTTGTAACTTCCTGCTCACAGTTTATTGTTGCGATTGTTCCAGGATTGATTCGTGCGTAAGATTTTGTTGAGTCATCAAATGTAAAACCAATTACAAATGCAGTGTCTTTTGTTGTGTCCTTTATGCTCAGTTCAAAACTTTCATCTGTTCCGAAGTGACAGGCAGAAAATACAACTGCGGATGCAATCAGTGTAAAAATTAAAATGTTTTTTTTTGTTTTCAGATAAAACATTGTACAACATGATAGTATTTGTTCTTATTCTAGTAAAGTTTAAAATTAAACAGATATATTTTTTATGGAAGAAAAATTGTAATGGCTTTTGGACTGACTTTAAAATAAGAAAAAATCATAAATGAAATATTCGCAAAATATCCGCAGATAAAAAAATCGTTGTTTATGAAAGCCGTGCAGAAGGAAATTTCCGCAAAGATTCCGATATAGATTTGACGATACTTGATGAAGAAATTCCAAGTTCTGTTCTTTTAAAACTTGTAAACGATTTTGACGGTTCCTTGCTTTCAACAAAAGTTGACATATCGATTTTTTTTAAACTCACAATCCAAGATTTGATTGACCACATAAAAAGGGTCGGACAGTTTTTTTATCAGAAATAACGAGCGTTGAGAAAATCCGCGTTTTATGCTAATCTCTTCTATATATTTATCTTTTTGACAATTCGAGGAATCTTATGAAACTTTGGGAAAACGGCGCTTTTCTTTCGGGCGGAAAATTAGGTGAGTCCGTGTCGGGCAAAAATCCGGCTGACTGTGCTAAAAACACTATTTCTTATTCTATCTTGCAGAGGCACAATACTTCGGGCGATGCTTCTAAACTGAAAATCAAATTTGACAAAATTACTTCGCACGATATTACTTATGTTGGAATTATTCAGACGGCGCGCGCTTCGGGGCTTGAAAAGTTTCCGATTCCTTATGTTTTGACGAACTGCCACAACTCGCTCTGCGCGGTTGGCGGAACGATTAACGAGGACGACCACATGTTCGGGCTTACTTGCGCCCAGAAATACGGCGGAATCTATGTTCCTCCGCATCAGGCTGTAATCCACCAGTTTGCGCGCGAGATGCTTGCGAAGTGCGGCGACATGATTTTGGGTTCAGACAGCCACACCCGGTACGGCGCGCTTGGAACTATGGCGATTGGCGAGGGCGGCGGCGAGCTTGCAAAGCAGCTTCTGGGAAAGACTTACGATGTGAATATGCCGGGCGTTATCGCGGTTTATCTGACCGGTTCTCCTGTTCCGGGCGTCGGCCCTCAGGACGTTGCTCTTGCGATTATCAAGGCTGTTTTTGCGAACGGCTACGTTAAGAACAAGGTGATGGAATTTGTGGGTCCTGGAGTTGCGAATCTTTCCGCTGACTTTAGAATCGGCATTGACGTTATGACGACTGAGACAACCTGTCTTTCTTCAATCTGGTCAACTGATGAGAAAATCCGCGAGTTCTATTCAATTCACGGAAGGGAAGGCGACTACAAGGAATTGAATCCAGGCGCTGACGCTTATTACGACGGCGCGATTGAGCTTGACTTGGGCGAAATCCGACCGATGATTGCGCTTCCGTTCCATCCGTCTTGCGCATATACAATAGAAGAAGTTAACAAGAATCTTATGGACGTTCTTGAAGAGACTGAAAAGCGCGCGAAAGTTTCGTTCGGCGACAAGGTGAACTTTACGCTCAAAAACAAGGTGATTGACGGAAAACTTTACGTTGACCAGGGCGTTATCGCAGGCTGCGCCGGCGGCGGATTTGAGAACATCTGCGCGGCTGCCGACATCCTAAAGGGAAAGGACACTGGAAACGGAAAATTCCTTTTGAACGTTTATCCTGCTTCAATGCCGGTCTACATGGAGCTTATGAAGAACGGAGCGTTCGCCTCGCTTGTTGATGCGGGCGCAATCGTTAAGACTGCTTTCTGCGGACCTTGCTTCGGCGCGGGCGACACTCCTGCCAACGGTGCTCTTTCAATCCGCCATTCTACAAGAAACTTCCCGAACCGCGAAGGCTCGAAAATCCAGAACGGTCAGCTTGCCTCTGTTGCGCTTATGGACGCACGCTCAATCGCTGCGACTGCCGCAAACAAGGGCTTTTTGACTGCCGCCACGGACTTGGCTGACGGCGAGTTCAGCAAGAAAAAATATTTCTTTGACAAGACAATCTACGAAAAGCGCGTTTACGACTCAAAGGGCGTTGCGCATCCGGAAGTTCAGATTCAGTTCGGACCGAACATCAAGGACTGGCCGGAGATGCAGCCGCTTTCTGACGACATTCTGCTCAAGGTTGTATCTGAAATCCACGACCCGGTTACAACTACGGACGAGCTTATTCCTTCGGGCGAGACTTCAAGTTTCCGCTCAAATCCTCTTGGACTTGCGGAGTTCACTTTGAGCCGCAAAGATCCTGCCTACGTTGGAAGGGCAAAGGCTGTCCGCGACAGGTCGGAAGAGGTCAAGGCGGAAGTTAGCCGCGCACAAAAAATCCTTGAGGAAAAATATCCTGAGTTCAAGGGAAGAATTGAAAAGGCCGGTCTTGGCTCTACAATCTACGCTGTTAAGCCGGGCGACGGTTCTGCGCGCGAGCAGGCGGCAAGCTGCCAGAGGGTTTTGGGAGCGAGCGCGAATATTGCAAGCGACTACGCCACAAAACGCTACCGCTCGAACCTGATTAACTGGGGAATGATTCCGTTCCTTTATAAGCAGGGCGATACGGCCGCGACAGAGAATCTTCCATTTGCGAACGGCGACTACATTTTTGTTCCGGGCGCAAAAAAGATGATTGCGGAAAAACTTCCTGGCGTAAAAGCCTACGCAGTCCGCGCCGATGGCACAACCGCCGAGTTCGACCTTGCGACAGGAGATATGACCGACGACGAGCGAAAGATTATTCAGGCAGGATGCTTGATTAACTTTTACAGGGGATAATTTTTGCATTTTGATAAATCCCGCGCCGGGAAGCCTTGTGGCTGAAACCGCGCGGGATTTTTTTTAGAATAGTATGGAAAGGAAAAATAGGAGAATAAGAAAATGTCTGATGAAATAAAAAAGGAAAAACACACTGCGATGAAGTTTTTCATTGTAATTGCATTTGTTTTGATAGGGTATTTACTGATATGCAATTACAATTTGAAGCAAAAAGTTGATTATTATTCAGAACAGATGAATGAATTCAATGAAAATTTATATGCACAAGTGGAAGGCTCATATAAAGATGGTGCGCATACACTTTCAATTTCAGATATTTATTATAGAAAATATTTTAAGTCATCGGCTGATGAAAAACAATAATAAAAAGAAAATTGTTTTATGGTATGGCTTTTGCGCAAACAGTTTTCAAAAGGTGAATGTAAAAGTGAATGTAAAGGTGAATGCAAATCAGAAGAAAATCCTTGCTTGCCTTAAAAATAATCCTTACGCAACTATGGACGAACTTTCTGAAACTATTGGAATTGCAAAAAAGAACATATTTAACAATATGAAAAAACTCCAGGAAAACGGTTTGCTCCGCCGTGTGGGCGCAGACAAAAACGGCTGGTGGGAAGTAGCGGAACAATAGTGTTTGCTGTTTCTTTCATATTATATTTTTTTATTGCTTTCGTATCCTTTTGTAATTTTCTTTATGGTGGCAGGTTCTGGAGACAGATTGTTCATTCTGTAATATTCATCATGGAAAATTACATTGTTGCAGCCTTTGCCATTTACATTGTAATTTGTGCAGCCTAGCATATACTTTCCGTCTTTTTGTTGTCTTGCGATTAGATATCCATCGCATTTATTGCATTTCTGGATTGAAAGTTTGCCGGCTTCAATTTTATTTGTCATAAAATCACAGACTTCAGGGTCGTTCATGCAAATCCATAGGTTCAAGCCATAAGCGGGTTTTACTTTGTGCTGAAGCGGATAGCCGCACATTGGACAGAATTTTTTGAAAGCGGTTCTGTTGTCTGCATCTTCCTTCCATTCGCCTTTTAAAATTACATTCTTATAGTCATGCTTTATCTCAAGCAAAAATTCAGAAGGATTTTCTTCTGGTGCGATAAAGAACACCCTGTTTTTTGTTCGAGTCATTGCAACGTAAAAAAGTCTCCTTTCTTCCGCGGCTTCAATAGAATCATCTCTTTTTACAACATAATTTAAAACAGGATCATTTTCTATTTTTGAGGGAAATCCATAAGTCTCATTTTTGCCATTTATGACAATTACATTGTCGTAGCCCAGCCCTTTTGAAGCATGGGCTGTCATGAATGTGATTTTCAGTTCAGGATGTTTTAAGCACTTTACTTTGTTGCCGTAATCTTTATACTCAAAAAGGCTTGAACGCTCCAGGTTTTTGCCGTCAAATCCGAACCTTCCAAGCAGAAGTATTTCTTGTTTTTTTGAATCTTTTCCTTCTGATTTGTTGAAGTCTAGAATTTGTTCTATTGCAGTTTCAACAGATTTTGCAAGATTGTAATTTGCATTTCCGCCGAAACGTTTTTGCCTTGAATCATAAGTATAAATTATTACAGGGTCTTTTATTGTTTTTGGCGATTTCAGTGATTTTTTTATCTGCGCTGTGTTTTTTTGAATAAAGTTTCCTGCAATATCTATTACTTCCTGCGAGTTGCGGTAAGTTTTTGTAATTTTTAAAAGTTCCGCATAACCCATAATCTCAGAAAATTTTGTGAACAAAGTTATATCAGAACCGCTGAATGCGTAAATTGACTGCCAGTCATCACCTACAGCAATAATTTTTGCGTTTGTAACATCATGCAATGCGCCCACCAAATCAAAACGCTGCCTTGAAATATCCTGATATTCATCAACAATTATGTACTTGAAATCTATTTGATCGCTCACAGCTTTTGATTCTTTTAAGAGCCGGGCAGATTTATTTATCATGTCGGAAAAATCAATTGCATTGTTTTTATGAAGATAACGCTCATATTCAAGATAACATTCTTTGCAAATTCGTAAAAAAAGTTTTGTCCGCACATTTTTTGTTTGGTTTTCCCATTCATCAAACTGTTCTGCTGGATATCCATTTGTCTTGAAATTCGAGATGAACCTGTCTATAAGATTTATTAGTTTTCTAATGTAGCGGCTGGAATCTTGTGAGGAAATCTTCTGCATAACTTCTTTGTTGTCGCGTGGATTCAAAACAAAACCGGACGATTCTAGTTTCTCTTTTAAGTGCTCAGGAAGTTCCCTGCCATCGTTATATTGCGAGCAAGTGCAGATAAGATTTGTTCCGTGTTTCCGATGGATTGCAACCTTGTCATGCATTGCCTTGTTATACTTTTTCAATTCTTCTTTTGAGTATCTGTCGCTGAAGCCGTTTTCTGTAACTCCGAAATGCTCAATATATGCTTCCTTTCCATTCTGGGTGATTCTGAAATCCGGAGTATAGGGTTTCTTTGCTCCTTCGATGTTGTATTTATAGCATGGCTCGTATTCATAAGAGATATTGTTCAAATATAGAAAATTTGCAATCTGAACTTCCTCTTGTGTTGTGAACGCAAGATTTCATTCTGAATTGTCTCATATTTCTTGCTTCTTGAATTTTTTATTTTCACTTGGTAGTCAACTTCGCCAAGTTCGCTTTTTATTGTAGAAAAATTGGAATTCGCTAGATTTACAAAAAATTGATTCCTGTCTTTTGCTTCAAGCGGAGCGTCAAAGTAAGTTGCAAAAAATTTAATCAGGTCATCGACAAGTTTCTGGTTTTGCAAAACAGTACTGCGGAAATAATCTTCTAATACAAAATATAATTTATCATTTTGTATGATTTTTAATTTTTCATCATTTTCTTTGTGCAGAATTGCATTTCCTGTTGAATGAAAAGTTGTAATCGGGCAGTCGATTTTCAGCTGCTTCTTTATTTTCTCCTGCAATTCTCCTACAGCTTTATTTGTAAAAGACACTACAAGAATTTCACGTGGATTTATATTTTTCTTTTCAACAAGATATTTCACTTTTGCTGCCACTGTTGTGGTTTTTCCAGCGCCGGCTCCTGCAATTACCAGACAGTAATCCTCATCAGTAAGCACAACACGTCGCTGGTCATTATCAAGTAGAATGTTTGAGTCAACGTCGGACAAGATATTATCAAGATATGGTTTTTCAGATTTAAGTTTTTGTGCAATGAAATCTTCGTTATGCTTATGAACGAGATTTTTTATGCTGTTGAAGTTTTCAATTATCTGAATAATAGTGTCAGCGACAATGGAGTTTTTCCTGCAGAAATCAGAAAGCAAGTCATCATTTTGCAATTGCTGGAAGTAGGATACAATCTCTTTCTTTGATTCTAATTTTTTCAAATAATCTGATTTTGCAAGATATGAATCTTTTGAAAGCAAGAAATCAATAAAATTTTTTAATTCTAGGATTTCCATGATTTTTGGATTTTTAGAATGAGATGGATTGTGCCCCTTTTTAGAAGTTGACTTTCTGTTTCCAAAAATATTAATTAAAAAAGACATATCAAAACCCTAGTATAATTATACTTCTAAAATTCCATTCAATAAAGTGTCTTTTTTACATGGGGACTAGTTTCTGATTTTGAAAGATTCAGATGTTAAAGCTGATATTGTAGGAAATCTTCATTGATAGGAACAAGTTGCACAAACATTACATTAAACCTCTGACAACGAGTTTTGAAAATCTTCCTTGTGAAAATACTCATAAAATCGTACAATCAAAACTATAAAAGAAAATCCAGTTTCTCTTTTTCCAAAATCAACTAGGAGCCAACCCAAATGCCTTTAAATCCCCTCACACAAGCTCTTTTTGAGCTGAAAGATGACAATTACCGCGAGTTTCATGCGAAGCTTATTCCGAATGTTCCGGCTGAAAAGATTATCGGCGTGCGGACTCCGGCTCTGCGTGACTTTGCGAAAAAGGCGGCAAAAATGCCGGAGGCAAGGGCGTTTCTGGAGGAGCTTCCGCATTTTTACTACGAGGAAAACAATCTGCACGGCGCGCTGCTTTCCCTGATTTTTCCGAATGACATCGGGCAGTTTCTTTCGGAGCTGGAGCGCTTTCTGCCGTACGTAGACAACTGGGCAACCTGCGATATGCTTTCTCCTAAAATCTTCAAAAAAAATCTGCCGCTGGTCTACGAAAAAGTGAATGGCTGGCTCAAAAGTGGAAAAACGTATACTGTGCGCTTTGGAATTGTTACGCTGCTCGGATTTTTTCTTGATGACGCGTTCAAACCCGAAATGCTTCAGCTGGTCGCGGACGTAAAATCAGATGAGTTCTATGTAAAAATGGCGGCCGCCTGGTATTTCAGCGTTGCGCTTGTAAAGCAGTATGACGCGGCGCTTCCGTACATCCAGAACAAGCAGCTCGACCCATGGACACACAACAAGGCAATCCAGAAAGCTCTTGAAAGCAGAAGAATCTCGCCAGAAACAAAAGAATACCTGAAAAGTCTTAAAGTTAAAGGAAGAAATTAGGCGGGGAAAGCCTTCCCCTTCGGCTAAGTTGCTCCACCTCTTAAAAACACCGTGAAAATATGTTATAATCAAAGTTGACTTTTTGGGAGACTTCAATGGTATTAAAAGACATTCTATCAGACAATGAAATTTCAAAACTTACACAATTCAGTCCAGCAGAAATTACTTGGCTTGAAAAAAGAATGTTCAGCGGAACGAATGAAGAGGGAAAAACTGTTGCAAAAGTTCAGTGTGTTGTCCGCGAACGTGTATTTTTCAGAAGCAGATGCAAAATCTTCCGCATTGTATGAACTGACTGCAAGAGGAAGCGACTTGTATCCATATAAATGTGAAAAATGTGGTTATTGGCATTTAGCACCACTATCATCAAAATTAAACGTTCAAAGAAATGCCTGTTCCTGCTTGGACTCAAATGGAAGGCACAAGGCATTATATTTGACAAGAGAAGATGCAGAAAAACAGCGGATGAAATCAGAGGCGGAACAACATATTTCGCTAAAGATTTATAGCTGCAGTGAAGGGAAAGGCTTTCATTTGACGCATTGTATTTAATTCAAAACAGGCAAGGCTGCTCTGAAGGCAGTGCGGTTTTGCCTATTTTTTTTGTAGATTGTTTTTTGTGGAAACAGATGGGAAAGTGAAGAATGCTATATCTTCTTTTACATCCCATTAAAATACATCGAGTAAATTTCTCTCATCTCTTCAGAAAGTCCCCAGCCGACTTTGGCCGCAAGTTCGAGAATTTCTTCGCTTTCTGAAAGTTGTTTTTCCAGCAGTTCTCTGTTTGATGACGCATATTTCAGACATTTTTTTAGCATTGAAGCGATTTTTGCATAATACGATTCTCCCATGTCTCCGAAATCAATGGAAAAACTGATTGCGTTGACAATAAAATCTTTCATCAATGCTGCTATTAATTCTACAGAAGTGCACTCGTTTTCAAATTGGTTTACAAGATTTGCGGCATTGCTGATGTTAAATGAATTTTTTGGCTCAAATGATTTTTCAAGCTTTTTCTGAAAATTGCAGTAAAGCTTTTGGCAATCTGTCCTGTCGCCCAGTTGCGAAGAAAATGCGGTTTTTATTATGGAGCTGGTTTTGCACGCAGAAATTATGAGACCTATCAGTTCATCCTTCTCAAAATCTAAGAGGTTATTTTTAATCTGTAAAATTGTCATTTATCAACCTCTTTTTTATTGTCGGAAAAATATAAAAAAGAGGACACAACTTTTTACCCCTCCAAAATCCACTCCCTTATGATTCATTTGCATGGATTTTATATCGCGGCAGAAAGTTTTCGTTTTGAAAACTTCGGGGGTTTTTGTATAAAGTATCACAAGTATTAACCGCAATGTTTTGTTTTGTTTCAGCGGAAAAACAAAAACGGCAGCAGAATAATTCCTGTCTGAGTAAAGTCTGCGTGCAAAGTCCCTGCGCCAGTTATCTGCGGACAACGGCATCCACGGAATCTGCTTTTCGCTGTTGCCGATTGTGCTTGAATAGAATAAAATTTTTTGATAAGTTTCTATTAGAAATCAGTCAAAGACTTTGGAATTTTTGCAATAACATTAATAAGGAAGAAAAATGGGTTTTAGACGTGATGTTTATCTCAAGCGTTTGATTGTCCGCGAAAACAACGGTCTTATAAAAATAATCACAGGAACAAGGCGTGCAGGCAAGTCTTATTTAATGAACAGGATTTTCTATGAATATCTTAAAAACAAGGGAGTTTCCGAAAATCAAGTTATAAAATTTGCCTTTGATTCTGACGAGGACATAGATTTGCTTGATCCATTTTTTCCGGAAGAAGAAAACCGTCTTATGCAGAAAAACGGAACTTATTTGGTGAATGCTAAAAAATTCCGTGCATTCATAAAAGAAAAAACAAATGAATGTGATATTTTTTATCTGCTTTTGGATGAAGTTCAGCTGCTTGAAAATTTTGTCGGAACATTAAACAGCTTTTTGCGCCACGAAAATTTTGATATTTATGTAACCGGTTCAAACTCAAAATTTCTTTCATCTGATATTATTACAGAATTTAAGGGACGCGGCTCAGAAGTGCATATTCTGCCTTTGAGTTTTTCTGAATATTGCGAAGGCTTAAGTTTAAAACCTGAGGATGCTTGGAAGTCATATATTGTAACAGGCGGAATTCCTTTGGTCGCTTTGATGAAAACTGATGAGGAACGTTTTTCTTATTTAAAGAATTTGTGCGAGGAGACATATTTAAAGGACATAATTGAACACAACGGAATCAGAAAGCAAGCCGAGCTTGCAGAAACATTTGACATGCTTTCTTCTATGATTGGCTCGCCTGTAAATGCTTTAAAGCTTGCCAACACTTTTAAAACGCTCACAAAGAAGGAAATTAGTGACAGCACGATAACAACTTTTATCGGATATTTTGAAGACGCTTTTTTAGTTTCAAAGGCAAAAAAATTCAGCATAAAAGGAAAGAAATATATTTCCTCTCCATTTAAAATTTATTTTGAAGATATGGGAGTTCGTAACGCAAGACTGAATTTCCGTCAGATTGAAGAAACTCACATCATGGAAAACATTTTATATAACGAGCTTCGCTACCGGGGCTTTTTGGTTGATGTGGGCGAAGTGAACATAAATGAAAAAACAGAACGCATTGATGCCAACGGAAAAAATATCTATGCGCAAAAGCAGCTTGAAGTGGATTTTATAGCAAATTCTGGAAATCAAAAATTTTACATCCAATCAGCTCTTGGCATGGATTCGGCGGAAAAAGAGCTTCAGGAAAAAAAATCACTTTACAACATAGGCGATTCCTTTAAGAAAATCGTAATTACAAAAAACAATCTGAAATCTTCTGTCGATGAAAAAGGCGTTGTTACAGTAGATTTATTTGATTTCCTGCTTAATTTTGATTTTTAACATTCTCCCTTGATTCTTTTTCCAATAAAGCCAGGTGGAATAAAGCTTGCCCTTGGGCATCAAGTGTTTTTGGTTCTGCATATTTTTCAAGCCTACACGCCGTGTTCACTCCTAAAAAAATCTTAATTACAAATGATTATTTGACAAACACGGTTCTGCACAGTTTATTTTTCTGTAGTTCAAAAACACTCGCTTATATGGCAATGTTTTTGTAAGAAATTACAGCAAATCCGTGCGCAATCATTTGTTTATTTGTAAGCTTTGAAACAGAAATTTGTCGTTTATTATTTCAGGAAAAAAGTTAGAACGTTATTGTATCCTCAATTATCAGGATTCTTCCTCTTTCCCGACCATCTCCGCTTCTATTTCCTGTGCCACCGCTGCGCTGAAAATGCGGATTGTGCATTCTTCGTTTTCTTGTGGGCTGGGCGTGTGGAAATTTGGCGCGCTTAAAAAGTTCACGCTTCCGTACCAGAGAATTTTTTCGTCGATTATTGCAGTTTTTTGGGAAAGCTCATTCCGTTTTTCAACTTTTGCACCGGCGTTTTCCAGCTGGAGAATCATGGCGTCCTGTTTTTTCCGGGTTTCTGCGGTTGCCGCACGCTTTGTAAAAACAAGAACCCTTGCTCCGTCTGGAATATTTTTTAAAGCCAAATGAATGAAATTCTGCGTCTGCGTTTTTGTAAGATACGGCAAAAACAGTGTGACAGATTTTTTTGCGCAAGCGAGGTCATTTTCAAAATCTGTTTTATATTCGGCAAAAGAATATATTTTTGAACGCGCATTTTGCTGTTGACCAGCGCTTTTTTCATCATCTACTTTTACAGAATAGCCAAGCTGTCTGTAGCCTTTCAGTCTGTTCTGATACATCCTGTCAAAGACCGGAATTCTAAAATCCACGTAATCATAAATCTGAACCTCGTTTTTGCCTGCGAAATTCCTGTGGAGCCGTCCGCAGTATTGTGCAAGAGTTCCCTTCCAGCTGAACGGAAAAACAAGCATCAAAGTGTCTAGCCGCGGCTGGTCAAAACCTTCTCCTGCATATTTCCCTGTGGCAAGGACAATAAGGCTTTCTTCCTTTGGGATTGAATTGAGTTTTTCAAGCTGCGTTTTCTTCTGTTTTGAAGTTCCGCGTCCTGTAATCAGAATCACATTTTTTGCGGAATTTTTAAGGTGCTTTTCTAATGTTTCAAGATGTTCAATCCTGTCAGACAAGACCAGCGGAGTGCGTCCGTTTTTTACCGCATTTTTTACGTCTTCTGCAATCAGTTCATTCCGTGCCTCGTTCTTTACAAGTTCTGCATAGTAGCTGTTGATTGAACGGTTTTTGTCTGTCGTGTTTGAGTCGGGCTTAAAATGAAAATTTGAAAATCGGGGAATAAAATAATGGTCGAAATTCTGCATTTTATTCATCTGTTTTGAGCTTGTAGAAAACAAAATTTTTCCGCATTGATAAAAAATTATTTTCTGATGACCGTCGCGCCTTATTGGAGTTGCTGTCAAGCCGTAAACGTATTTTGCGCAAAAGCTAGAGGCAAGATTTTCCGTGCTGAAAGCGGAAACGTGATGACATTCATCTATTATAACCATTCCGTATTTGTGAGTTCGCGGCTTTATTCTGTCAGAATTGTTTTCTGTCAGGGATTTTACTATTGCAATGTCGACGATTCCTGTGGACTTGTCCTTTCCTGATGCGATTGTTCCGGGAGCGAAGTCTAAAAAAGCTTTGACGGATTTTTTCCATTGTTCTAAAAGTGCGTGGGTTTGAACAAGAATAAGAGTGTTTGTTTTTCGCCTGGCAATAAGGGCTGCCGCGGTGACTGTTTTTCCGAATCCTGTTCCTGCAGATAAAATCCCTGTGTCGTTTTTGAGCATTTCGGTTAAAGCTACTTTCTGTTCATCGTAAAGTTCTGCCTTAAATGCCAAGTCGATTTTTGTTCCGCTCTCTCTTTTGTCCAAAATTTCGTATCCGGCATTTGCAGACTTTAAGGTTTCAAGTGTTTCGTCCAGAAGTCCGCGCGGCAAAAGCAGGCACTCCGTGTTTTCTTTGGAACAGTCGATGAACCTTGGAATATTATACAGCGGCAAGTGAAGGCGAAGATTTTTATAGTATTCGGGATTTAGAAAAACCGCCGTCCGCCGCAAGATATACAGTGCTTTTTCGGAGATTCCGGCTTTTTGAATTTCAATGCGGTTTGTAAGGGTGATTTTTACCTTTTGCGGAAAATCTGATGAGCCAAGTTCTTCATTTTCTGTGTCTTTGCTTTTAAGTGAATTAGAAAGTGGCTTTTTATTTTCAAATGGATTTTCTTCGTTGCAAAGCGGAATTGAGAATCCCAATTTTTTTTGAATCTGGTCTGAAATTTCAATTATTTCTTTTTCTGACAGTTTCTGGACTGAACTTAAATATTTCCACTGGTCGTCATAAGGCAAAAAATATTCATCGGTAAAAACAGAATGTTTTTCTTTAACGGCCCGGCCTTGAAGCGGAAGCGCAATAAGATTTCCGTAGCCGCCATTTGGAATTTCATCCTGGTTCGGGAACATCCGGTCAAAACTTTCAAAAGAAATCGAATGATTTTTCAGCATTGACGCCTGAAGAATCAAAGAGCCGAATTGTCTTGCCGTTTTAGCTTTTATTTTTTCGCTGAAGAAAATCCACAGATGTGCGCCGTTTCCAGAACGCGAAATTTCAACGGAATGAAAAATTGAATATTCACCGCAGGTTTTGCAGACTGAGCGAACATCGTTTTTCCATTTCTCAGAATTGCTGTTGTCATTAGCTGCAGCGTCAGATTTTTCTGTATTCTCAAAGTTTTTTTTGTGCGAGTCAAAGTCGAACGCAAGAAAGTTGCAGCAGTTGTCCAAAAGAAGCGGATAAATTCCAATCACGTCGCGGCAGTATAAATCTTTTCCGGCAAGATGATTGTAAATTCTTGAATCGGACAGGCTTTCCGGAAACTTAAAGGGGCAGGCGGCGCACGAATATTTTTTCAAGTCGCATTTTCCCGAAAGCCATTTGTTTTTGCATACCGGCGAATATCCGCTTTTATTTGATTTTTCGTTGTGCCAGCGCAGGGCAAAAACATCAGTCCGCCCTGAAAAAAGTGATTTAAAAAGCGCGATTTTTTCTTCCGGGGAACTAAAACGGTTTATGGCATTGGTGTATGCAGAAATTTCCGCAGCAGGAACTTCCGCATTCATGGCTTTAGGATTTTCTAACAGATTTTCTTGTTTGTTGTTCTGTCCTAAAACTTCAGCCTGATAGATTTTTTTCTGAATAAAATCACCAGCTTCCTGATTCGTTTCTGAAAAACCGAAAATCAGCTCCACAAGCTCATCTTTTGAAAGCGAAAGAAGAAAATCCCTTTTTGTCATAATTTTTATTCGGTTTATTGTATGTAAAAAACAACAAAGTTTGAAGCGGGGAGGAGTGGGGCACTTAAAAATCCCATCTCCAATAAAGTAACTATATTTCCAAATTTAGTTTATTTTAAAATATAGTTACTATATTTACCTGACAGACTGGATATGTTTATCGGTAAGTTCTCTGTTTGTAGCTGCATAAAAATTATTCAGCTTGCTTTGTTTTACAGGCTAAAATCATGCTATACTATAATAGAAAAATCTAAGCATATAAAAAGAAAACAAACATTCTGGAGTAAAATTTTGACAAGCGATCAGATGATAAATAAAGTCGAAAGTTTTTCTTGACCCGCTGTTTCTTGAGATTGCCGATGAGGAACACTCAGAGACAGAGCAAAGGTATCAGGGCTTCGGAAACATCAACGGAATAGCCGTAGTCACGGTGTTTTATACGGAACGGTGTTCAGACGGAAAGGAACGGCACCGCTTGATTTCAGCAAGAGGACTTGATCCACAGGAAAAGAAAGCGTATGACGAATTTATCAAATCTTACACAGGAACAAATTGACGAGCTGAAAAATCTCGGAAATGCCCCTGTTGACTATTCTGACATTCCAAAGACAACTGATTTCTCAAAAGCTAAATTCAAATACTACAAGATTGAGCCTATAAAACAGACAGTCACAATGAGGCTTGACGCGGATTTGGTTGCAGTTCTAAAGAGTTTCGGAAAAGGCTATCAGTCAAAGACAAATGAAATTCTTCGTTCCGTTGTGATGGAACACAAAATGCCTGCACTGGATTTTACTGACTAAAAAATCCGCCGGGGAGGGCGGACTTACAGAAGAATCTATATTAACCGTAAACGGGGCAATTTTCATCAAGTAATTTTTGCAAAAGTGGATTATTAGCCTTTACCTTTACATCCAATTTTGAAATAAGTTCATTGCCAGAAACTGTTTCACCCCTGCCCTTCTTTTCCCAAGCTTGGTTTGTAGAAGCGGAAGAAGTTGTTTTAAAGGTTGTACCAGTCTATGTATTTTTAAAACTGGACCTTGTTCCCTTTGAATAAACGGTTTTAATCGAGGTTGAATAAACATCAACATCACTTAATGCTCTTTCATCAACATTATAATAATCAAGAACATTACCAGTGATAGACATTTCACCAGCATTTTCAAGACCTCCTACGATAATTTTTGCACTTGGAGCTGAAATTTTCTTTGGACCAACCTTAGCAAAATCAATTATACCATTTCCAGCAGTTGCAGTAAAGTTTAAACCAGATACATTTCCAGAAAAACGAACATTTGAAGGATTCAAAGTCGTATCCTTGTCAGATGTAATTGTTCCAGAAATATTAACATTTTCAATTTCTCTTGTTAATTTTTCAGCCATTAAAAGAGCGACATTGATGTCAACACCATAAGCATTATCATTATAATTACCATTTTTATCATACATATAATCGCCATTTAGATACTCTTTAGCATCAAATGTAGTCTCATCATTTTTTGAAAACCTTAGCTTGTCAGTACTATTTTTCCTGTAGTAATTTTCAAATAGCTTGTCGATTCCTATATCAAAAAAATTATCTTCTTCTTCTGGTGAAATATTAAAAAAGTTAACATCAAAGCTTAAATTCGGCAGATTTGATTCTGTGTACAGATATGAAATCAGTGTGTTCTCGTTGAATTTTCTGAGCTTTTTGTCATAGTCAATTGTCGGAGTGTTAAGCGCGCCGGTCAGATTTGTTTCTCCGATATTGCTGCTTGTGATTTTTGCGGCCGGATTTTTCAGGATGATTCCGCCTTTGTATGCGTCAATAAGATTGTGTTCCTTGCCGAAAGAAACGTCCACCTTTGAAACTTCCTCTCCAAAAACAAAGGCTTTGGGAATAGAGCAGTCAATATTTCCTCCATAGCTTTCCGGCCATACATAGTAATAAAACGGCTTTTCAAGAAAATCCACGCCGTCAATTTCTATATGCCTGTCGTACTTATCTGTCTTTATGCAGTCACGGTGATTCGAAGGCAGGTTGAACGCTTTTCCGTAGTCGTCCCATTCAAAATATGCGTTACTTTCAGAAGTGGCAGTGCCGTAAGGAATTCCAAGTTTCTGATATATTGTCTCGCCAAATCCGCTTTCTGAAAAGTCGAGAAAGAAATTTGCGGCGGATGAGTTGTAGGCGCAGGTTATGTTCTTTACGCCTTTTTCTGTAAGATTTTTCTTTGCCGCGATGAATGCGATGACGTTCACTTTTGAGCCTGTCGGTTTCAGCGTATATTCGGCTTCCGGATCAACGGCGGCGGATTCAAGCGCCACTCCTTCAACAGTGGTTTTTCCGTCGTCAGAAATCAGGACTTCCACATAACCGCTCTGCTCGCTGCGGCTTACTGCGTCCAGATTCTGCACAAGATTAACGCCCGCTCCGTATATGAATCCGTCTTTTATGGCTATGACGGCGTTCAGCGGCGGAAGTACATAAGTTCTGTATTCGGTATTGGAAAGTTCCTTGCCGTCCTTTACGCTGTATTTTACGGTGAGATTCACGATGCTCGGAGTTATATATCCGTAGCCGCTCATTTTGTCTGCCACACAAAGCTCGGCTCTTCCTCTTATAAGCTCTTTTATTTCCGAAGTTGAAATATTTTCGCCAGCAAGCCCGTTTTCCACATAAACCGTGCAGGTTCCGTCAAGATTCACGACAACCGAGCTTTCAACGTCCGCAGAGTAAGTGTCATCCGGATTTTCCGGCGCGTCCGGCTCATTCCATCCGTCGGGATTTTCCCAGCTGCCGTTATTTTCGGTGTTGCTTCCGCTGTCATAGTCAGAACTTCCGCCTGAGCCTGAGTCCATGCAGCATGGAAAAAGCAGAATAAGCGCGGAGAGCGCGGCGGTGAGTCTTGCGATGTTCTTTTTGCTGGTTGTCTGTGTTTTCATGATTTTCTCCTGTGAATAAGTTGATAAGGAAATGCATTGTTTTATAGAGTTATTTCTGTTTACTATAAAGCAATTTTATTACTCTATCAAGTAATTATTATTCTGTATAGAGAATCGTTTTATACTCTAAAGAATAATATCATTTTTGCATGACAAATGAGGAAATTCACAGATATGTAATCGAGAAGATAAGGCTTGCGCGCATTTCAAAGGGACTTTCGCAGCTGGAAGTCTGCACGCGCGGAAATTTCTCGCAGAGCTTCTACACGCACGTGGAGTCCGGCAGAAACCAGCCGTCGCTCATGACCATAATCAGAATCGCAGAGGTTCTTGAGACGAATCCGCGTGAATTCTTCCCCGAGTCAGAAATAAAGTCAAAGTCCGAAATCAAAAAGGAAATCGCCGCGCTGCTTGAGGCGCTGTAAATCCGTTCAATTATGTTTTTCCAGAACCCATTTCCAGGCGGGAAGAATTTTAATCTGCGTGCCTTTGTATTCGGCAGTTTCTTCCGCATCCTTTGAAATCACAAGGCAGTTTTTCAGCTCGTAGCGTCTGTCCAATGAATGCAGGACGGAAAATTCGCGTTTTCTTGTCTCGTCATCGAAAAGGCTGTAGCAGACCTGAATAGCGGTTTTTTCTTCCGGCAGAACAAAATCAACCTCGCAGTCGGCAGAGCGGTAAAAGCAGAATTCGGTTTCGCTCCTCAAAAGCGTTACCGCCACAAGATTTTCCAGAAGTGAAGTGTTCGGGTCGGTCAGAAAGAGGTTCAGAATTCCGTTGTCCGTTATGTAATATTTTTTGACGGATTCACGCTCCGAAAGCTTTGCTGAAAGATTTTCCGCATGAAAGACAAGCCACGCTTCTTCCGCATAGTTCAGATATTCCGCGACCGTTTCCGCCTTGACCTTTGTTCCGCACGACGAGACGATGTTCGCAAGCCTTGTGTACGATGAGGGCTGCTTTACGCTTTCCGCGATTTTTTTTATCAGAAGCTTGACGGCTCTCTCGTTCCTGATTTTGTAGCGCGAAATCAAATCGCCGAAATAGATTTTGTTGTAAAGGTTGCTGAGCCAAAGCCGCTTTTCCGCTCCCTGCGCATAGTGAAGCTCAGGAAGTCCGCCGTTGTAAAAATACGTCTCGAATTCTCGCACGATTTCATTTTTGCTGCGGATAAGGGAAACCGGATCCGTGCTGATTCCGTTCAGGGAAAGATGCTCTGCGAACGAAAACGGAAAAACGTTCTGAACAAGAAATCTTCCGCCAAGAACGGTTGCCATTTCCTTGGAAAGCATTTTAGCATTGCTTCCGGTGATGAAAACCGGATATTTGTTGTCCGCCAGCCGGCGTGCGAATTTTTCCCAGCCCACGACATTCTGAATCTCGTCAAGAAAAACAAAAGGCTTGTGGCTGAACATCTCGCCGTAGCACTGCAGAAGCAGGTCAAGGTCGGCAAGCTCAATTCCGTCAAGGCGGTCGTCCTCAAAGTTGAAGTAAAGAATTTCCTCTATTTTATGCCCCTCTGCCAGCAGGTCATGAATGCACTGGAACAGATAAAATGACTTGCCGGCGCGCCGTATTCCCACAAAAATATAGTTGAAGTTCAGCTGGATTTTTATGCTGCGGCGAAAAAGATGCACAGACTGCACGAACCTCTGATTTTCGAGAATCACTTCCTTCACTTTGTCCTTATTTATGCTCATGCGGTAATTATATTGTTCAAAAAAGGAAAAATCAAGAATAATTCACCTTATAAGGTGGTAAATTTACTGTATTTAACACTGTATAGGGTGAAAAATCACTAAAAACAGGCAGGACGAGATAAATTTGTAAAGAATTCCGCCTTACAATCTATGCGCCAAAAGCGGGTAAATCCTTTACTCCAAAATTTTGAGGAACACGGCGCAGCTTTCAACTTCTGTGAATCCGGTTTTCCTGTAGAAGCTGTATGCCGGAATTCCGTGTTCCGTCTGAAGATAAATTGCGCCTATGTTTTTCTTTTTGAGTGAATCTTCAATTCCTTTCATAAACAGTTTTCCGTTTCCTTTGCCCTGAGCTTCCCTGCATATAAAAAAATCATCGAGAATGTATTCGGTTCCGCTCCACCAGTGTCGAATGCAGCCTATTGCGGCACCGCAAAGTTTTCCGTCAATAAAAAATCCGAAGACAAGCGAGCCTCTCCGCCGGGTCATGTCGCAGATATATTCGTGAAGTTGAAGCGGGTCGTTCCATCCGTCATTCCACGGCGGCGAATTGAAAACGTCACGGAACATAATTTCAATTTGCGAAAAATAAGAATCGTCAAGTTCGTGGATTTCACACATAAAGTCCTCTTATAAAATTATATCAAAAATATCGGTGTCCGTACAGAATTTATTTTCCTAAACCTGACACGACGCTGTCATGTTAATATGCTATAATCAGCCATGCACTTTTCAGAAGCAAAAGGAATTCTTTCGGTGCGGGGCGGAATGAACATTTACCGCGGCTGCACGCACGGCTGCATTTACTGCGATTCAAGAAGCCGCTGCTACCAGATAAACCACGATTTTGAGGACATCGAGGTAAAGCGGAATGCGCCGGAACTTTTGGAGCAAAAGCTTTCTTCCAAACGCAAAAAGTGCATGATTGGAACAGGCGCGATGTGCGACCCATACATGCACTGCGAGGCGGAGCTTGGCCTTATGCGCCGCTGCCTTGAAATAATCAAAAGGCACGGATTCGGAGTTACCGTGCACACAAAAAGCGACCTAATTCTGCGCGACATCAGTATAATAGAAGAAATCAACGCAAAATCAAAAGCCGTTGTCCAGATGACGCTTACAACCGCGGACAAAAATCTTTGCTGGATCATTGAGCCTGCGGTCTGCACAACGGACGGGCGCGCAAAAGTTCTTGCCGAATGCAGAAAACGAAAAATTCCTACAGTCGTGTGGCTTTCGCCGTTCCTTCCGTTCATAAGCGACACCGAGCAGAATATCCGCCGCCTTATGGAAATCTGCGTTCAGGAAAAAGTGCGCGGAGTAATCTGCTTTAAAATCGGGCTTACACTGCGCGAAGGAAACCGCGAATATTTTTACAGCAAGCTGGACCAGCATTTTCCCGGGTTAAAAGAAAAATACATCCGCACCTATGGAAACGCTTACGAAGTTACAAGCCCGGACAACGACCGCCTGCTGCAGATAATCAGAACCGAATGTGAAAAAAATGGAATAGAGTGGCGGCTGGAAAAAGTGTTTGAATACCTGAACACGTTCCCGGAAGAAAAGCAGGCCGCCGCACAGGGAATGCTGGAGTTTTAGGAATTTTATAAAAATTCTTAATTTCCAAAAATTTCTTTGAGACTTGTGTAGAATGTATATGTATTCCCATTTGTGGAAGTTACGGTAACATTGCAAAGACTGTTTTCTGTTTCCTCATAGCTGCCGCCTAGAGGATCAATAATGGTGGAGTCATAGCCATAATCACTTAGTAGGCAGTTGTTATTTTTATATTTATCATTAGAATAAAGTCGTAATTTAAATCTTTTGCCATAACTTCCATCACCAAAACTGACAGTAGCATTCTCAGAATAAGTTTTATATTCATTTATTACATCTGAATTAGTCCAATCAACGTATGCTTCATAAGTTTTTTTTATATCAGTAACATAAATAGTAAGACTTTGAATCTTTATTACGGGATGTTCATATTTGTCAGGATAACTAGAAACACATTTTGCATGAAATTCTTTTTCTTTATAGGTGTTTCCTGTCTCTACACTATATCTATCTAAATAATCATTTAATTTAAAATCATTGATTTTTACTTCTCCATAAACTTCTGGTCCTTTCAATCCATTTTGTTCTGCTACAAGGATTGTCTGTCCATTTAGGTTGAAGTGCAATTCTGCTTTTATTTTTATTCCAGGAATATCTGCGTATTTTAAGATTTCACCGTCATTTGTTGTTAAGGTTGCTGTAACTGTGTAATTCGATGTATTGATGGTGCAACTTACCCATCTGCCCCAAAGTTCATTTCCTTGAGAATCTTCACAGTCAAAATGCATTTTGCCAACAAACAAGAACATGCTTTTTTCTGCATCATTTGAAGCTTGCCAAGTAGCAGTTCCTGTAAATCCTGTTTCTGAATCAACATAATGAAAGAATTCCTTTTCTTCTGCTTCCTCATTGTTATCATCATTGTCGCTGCTTCCTCCGCTAGAACAAGCTGTAAAAAAAATAACTGGGATTAAACAAACCAAAAATAATTTAAGCGATTTTGATTTCATAAAAAGCTCCTTTCGTTAACGTAATATGAGATTTGAGTACTACAATCAACGTATTTATTTTTTATTATATACGTTGTATGTAGTTGTGTAAAGTATCTTATACGCAAAATGAAGTATTCATATAAAATATGGATTCAATATTTAAGCAAATGTTAAGAAATGAAATGGAGTTTCAAGATATAAAGGTAAAAGAATTGGCTCTTCGCACTGGAATTTCGCAAAGAACTTTGGAAGGTTATATTGGTGTTCGGGGCTCTATTCCGCCAGCAGATGTAGCTGTAAAAATTGCAAAGGCGCTAAATGTTTCTGTAGAATATTTAGTTACTGGAGAAAGTCTTAATAAAACAAATAAGAAAAATGTAAATAATATGTTTGAAGTTTTTTCGTCTGATAAAAAAATTCTTTTAAAAGATATTATTGATATTTTAGAAAAATTTGAGATAAAAAAACTCCAGTAAAAGAAATTTTGCTGGAGTTTTAAACTTCACTCCACATATTCTGCGCCGTGGTCGTAGTTGTCTACAAGCGGACTGTTCAACATGCGGAATTTTCTTTTTGTTTCCCAGATGTTGCAAAGCTTTTCAAAATTTTTGTCCGGATCTAAAAGAAGTTCTGCAAGCTCGTCAAGCCTGAAAAGTTCCGCTGTCATTGCGGCTGCGGTTACAAGCAAATCATCGTGGCATCTGGGAGCGAACCAAGGGTAGCGGTTCATGTCGCCGTACAAAAGCGTGGCATTGAAATTTTTATTGCCTTCCTTCAGCGTAACCCGGTGAATAACTTGTAAGCAGACAAGCCTCCCGAGTTCTGAAATGTCGTCTGGCAGCGTGCGGAAATATTGCGCGTGCAATCCTGAATACGTGAACGCTCCAGTTTTTCTGTAATGCTCCAAAATTTTTTCTTCCATAAAATCCTCCGCGCTCATATTACTAAAACTGAAAAAAATCTTACTGACAATTTTTGCGCATTTTTGTTCTTTTTCCGATTCATAGATTCCTAGTAAATTCAAAATGTCATTGTCGTACTTGATACGACAAACAAATTCAAAATGCAGCATTGCCACTCAACAAAATGACTGTTAGAATTGCCTTATGATTTTGAATATTTTGGCTGTTGCGGCGGGCGGAGCGGCGGGAAGCGTTTTGCGCTATCTTTTTACGCTGATTCCTGTGAAGAGCGTTTTTCCGTTTCAGACTTTTGTTGTGAATATGCTTGGTTGCTTTGCGATTGGTGTTGTTACAACACTGGCTTCTTTGGCGGCGCAAAAGGTTTCTTTTAGGTTCAGTCCGCTTGTTGTGCTTTTTCTTAAGACTGGCGTTTGCGGCGGATTCACGACTTTTTCTACGTTTGCGTTGGAAAGTGCGAATTTTGTTTCGGAGAAGAACTTTTTTATAGCGGCGCTTTACGCTTTTTCAAGTTTGATTTTGGGAATTCTGTGCGTGATTGCCGGGCAAAATTGCATCCGCCAGGCAATTAAATTTTAAAATGCGGCAGGGATTGGAAGGGTGAGCGCATTTTGAAAAAATGCGTGAAAACAAACGCGGAGCGTTTGGTCGGAGGCGGAAGCCGAACCCCTGGAAAGCCCGGTTTTTGGCAGTTTGCGAAAGCGAACGGACAAAAAGCCGCCCGAATTTAAAAATTTGAAAATTCGACACTTTTTTTCTTTTCTGCTATGATTTGCGTATGAAAAGCGATTATCTTACTTCAAAGCCGGCGTTTTATGCGCTTTTTGTTTTTTCACTTCCGATTATAATTGGCAATTTGTTCCAGCAACTTTACACGATGGTCGATTCGGCGGTTGTGGGGCGGTTTGTTGGCGAGCAGGCTCTGGCGGCGGTCGGCGCGTCGTATTCGCTTACGGTTGTTTTTATCTGCGTGGCGATTGGCGGCGGTGTCGGCTCTTCGGTGATTGTGAGCAAGTATTTTGGCGCGCGCAATTTTTCTGCGATGAAGACTGCGGTCAGCACTGCGTTTTTGACGTTTCTGGGAATCAGCGTTTTTCTTGGCGCGGTGGGAATTGTAATAAATCGTCCGCTTCTTGTGCTTTTAAAGACTCCTTCAGATGCGCTGGACATGGCTCTTGTCTATCTGCGGATTTATTTTCTGGGCCTGCCGTTTTTGTTCATGTACAACGTGATTTCCTCGATGTTCAATGCGATTGGAAATTCGCGGATTCCGCTTGTATTTCTGATTTTTTCTTCAGTTCTGAATGTCGCGCTGGACTTTCTGTTTGTAGCGGTGTTTAAGACCGGAGTTGCAGGAGCGGCATGGGCCACGCTGATTGCCCAGGGGCTTTCGTGCGTTCTGTCGTTCGCGGTTTTTATGCGCACGCTTGGGAAATTCAAGGATTCAGAAGATGGAGTTTCGGCGGCCGAAGAAACTTCCGACGGTGCAGTCTTAATGTCTGGCGGCGCAAGTTTTTGTGGCGGCAGTCTGACCTGCGGCGGTTACAGGAAATTCAGATTTTTTGACGGACGCGAGCTTTCATCAATGGCGAAAATCGCGATTCCTTCCATATTACAGCAGTCCACCGTTTCTATCGGGATGATGCTGGTTCAGTCCGTGGTGAACAGTTTCGGCTCGGAAGCTCTTGCCGGATATTCTGCGTTCAGCCGCATTGCGTCGATTGCGATTGTTCCTATGGCGGCGTTGAACAATTCAATGTCCTCTTACACGGCGCAAAATATAGGGGCAGGAAAACCGGAGCGCGTTGTAAAAGGCTACCGTGCGGCGAATCTTATGGTCGCGTTTTTTGCGGTAACGCTCTGCCTGTGCATTGAGATTTTTTACCGTCCGCTGATTTCTCTTTTTATCGGGGACGGCGGAAGCGAGACTGCTCTGCGCACAGGACAGGCCGCGCTGCGCTTTGAAGGATTTTTTTACTGCTGGATAGGATTTAAAATGGCCTGCGACGGACTTTTGCGCGGAGCGGGCGACATGAAAGTATTTACGCTTGCAAATTTAATCAATCTTTCAATCCGCGTGGTTGTCTCGGTCGTATGCGCTCCGCGGTTCGGAATTGAATGGGTCTGGTATTCCGTTCCGATGGGCTGGTTCATGAACTTTGTAATTTCGTTCGCGGAATACAGAACCGGAAACTGGAAAAAAAGATTATAAAAAAATAAATGCCGCCTGACCATAAAACATTCAGGGATGAATTAAACAGTCCGGCGGCCATCGCTATAAGGATATAACAGCTCCTAGAATTCGTTTCCTGGAAATCGTGGAATCAAATCAATTGACTTTTTTATTTCCTCATCGGTCGGAATGTAGTCGCTCATCGTTCCGTTGTTGAACGCTTCGTAGGCTTTCATATCAAAGTAGCCTGTTCCTGTAAGACCGAACAGGATTGTCTTTTCCTCGCCGGTTTCCTTGCATTTTAAAGCTTCGTCGATTGCAACCTTGATTGCGTGGCTTGATTCTGGTGCCGGCAAAGTTCCTTCTGAACGGCAGAAAAGCTCAGCCGCCTTGAAAACTTCCGTCTGCTCAACGCTTCTTGCCTCAATGTAGCCGTCGTGGTAGAGCTGGCTTACAATCGCACTCATTCCGTGGTAGCGGAGTCCTCCCGCGTGGTTTGCGCTTGGCATGAACTGCGAGCCGAGCGTGTACATTTTCTGCATCGGGCAAACCTCGCCTGTGTCGCAGAAGTCGTAGGCGAACACTCCGCGTGTAAGGCTTGGGCAAGATGCAGGCTCAACCGCGATGAACTGGTAGTCCTTTTCGCCGCGCAGTTTTTCTCCCATGAACGGGCTTATAAGTCCGCCCAAGTTCGAGCCGCCGCCGGCGCATCCGATTATTACGTCCGGCTTGATTCCGAACTTGTCCATGGCAGCCTTTGCTTCCATTCCGATTATCGACTGGTGAAGCAGAACCTGGCTCAAGACCGAGCCCAGAACGTATCTGTAGCCGTCATGCTTTGTGGCGTATTCCACCGCTTCCGAAATCGCGCAGCCCAAAGAGCCGGTGCATCCCGGATATTCGGCGTTAATCTTTCTTCCTATTTCAGTTTCCATGCTTGGGGACGGAATCACATGGCCTCCGTAAGTTCTGATTACCTCGCGGCGATGAGGCTTCTGTTCATAGGAACACCGAACCTGATAAACGCGGCAGTCCAGGCCAAGATATGCGCACGCCATCGACATAGCAGTTCCCCACTGGCCGGCACCTGTTTCCGTAGTAACACCTTTAAGTCCCTGCTCCTTCGCGTAGAATGCCTGGGCGATTGCCGAGTTCAGCTTGTGGCTTCCGGAAGTGTTGTTTCCTTCAAACTTGTAGTAGATTTTTGCCGGCGTTCCAAGCTTCTTTTCAAGGCAGTAAGCCCTTGTAAGCGGAGAAGGACGGTACATCTTGTAAAAATTCAGAATTTTCTGTGGAATCGGAATGTAGCGGTCGGTTTCGTTCAGCTCCTGCTTCACAAGCTCCTTGCAGAAAACGTGCTCAAGCTCTTCCGCCGTGCAAGGCTTTAGCGTTCCCGGATTCAAAAGAGGTGCGGGCTTGTTCTTCATGTCGGCGCGCATATTGTACCAGAACTGTGGCATCTCATCTTCGTTCAAGTAGATTTTGTAGGGAATTTCTTTTGTATCCATAATTTCCTCGTCTATAAAATATGAAGTTTCAACGCAGCAGCCTGCGGTTGTTTTGTTTCTATGAATAGTAATATATAAGTCTTTTGTGATTCTGTCAATAGTAACAAAGCTATGCAAAAAAAACTATGAGCGGCAGACATTCTTGCTTTCTTTATTTTTTTCTCCGTTAAAAATGATTTATTCGCCGGAATCAATGAATAAAATCCTGTTTTTCAATAAGGATAAAAATGCCGAAAAAGATAATAGAAAATAATTTACAAGGAGTTGCACTATGAACGAAACATTAAAAAATCTTGAAACACGCAGAAGCTGCCGCAAATTCAAGCCTGATATGATTTCTGAAGAAGATTTGAATGCTGTAATCCGAGCCGGAACTTTTGCGCCGACCGGAAAAAATCTTCAGTCGCCAATAATTATTGCGGTTACAAACAAAGAGTTTCGCGACAAAATCAGCGAAGAAAACCGAAAAATCGGTGGCTGGAGTGAAGGCTTTGATCCGTTTTATGGCGCACCTGTGATTTTAATTGTTCTTGCCGATAAAAGCGTTTCTCCAAACTTCATTTACGATGGCTCGCTCGTTATGGGAAATCTGATGAATGCAGCGAAAAGTTTAGGACTCGGCTCAATCTGGATTCACCGCGCAAAGCAGGAATTTGAAAGCGATTTTGGCAAAAAAATTCTTTCAGACCTTGGAATAAAGGGCGATTTTGAAGGAATCGGGCACGTTGCACTTGGTTACGCTGCCGAAGGCGGAGAAGCAAAAGCCGCTCCTCGCAAAGAAAACTACGTTTATTGGGTGAAGTAAAAATGCACTTTCATTGCTCGGTTATGCCGGGCAATGTCAATATGAAATTTTCTGATTTTAATTTTTACTGAACTTTTTTGTACCAGTTGATAACTTCGCCTAGATTTTCCGCGCAAACTTTTTCTCCGCCGTGAAGCATAATTTCAAGCATTTCATTTTCCTGCTGTGTGCGGTCTGTTTTTGCTCCAAGTTTTTTTGTTATCATTTTTACCATCAGGTTCATCATAAGGCGGTAGATTCCGCGCAGTTTTTTCACATCGAAATTTCCCTGCAATGTGAAAAGAGGAATTGCAACTGGAACAGAAGTTTTTTCGCGGATTTGTTCTGTGCGTGTTCCAGTTCGTTCCATGCCGACTGCGCAGACTGCTTTGATTTTGTCATCTTTTTGAAAATTTTTGTCATGTATTCAAGCGGTCCGGTTCCAAGATAATTCTGATAAAGGTCAGACATTTCCTTGCTGCGGAACTGTTCCAGCGTAAGCATTTTGCGGAACTTTGCGGAAAAATTTTCTTCCGTCCAATGCCTGAATTGCGCAATGCTGTACTCGCGGATTTTTTCAGTTGGAATATGAATGTATGCTTCCGCGAATTTTTTTTGTTCAGTTTCTGGCATTTCGTATTTTTTTGCGCGCTCCAAGTCAAGCTTTGCCATGCGTTCAATAATCTGCTCAAGAATTTGTTGTTTGTTTTCGTAATGTTTGTAAAGTGCGCCCTTTGTGATTTTTAGTTGAGACGCAATGTCGCTCATGGAAGTTCCTAAAAATCCGTTTTGTGAAAAAAGTTCAAGCGCAGTTTTTATAATTTGCTCTTTTGTTTCGCAGGACATTTTATCTCCGTTTTGAATTTTGATATTAAGTAACCGTTCGTTTACTTATGAATGTATTTTAGTTACCAAGCGGTTACTTGTTAAGATGAGTTGATTTTTTTTTGACAAAGTATTTCTAAAGCGAATACTTTAATTTGGGGAATTTTTTCAAGTTGTCATAAAAAACTAACAAAAAACTTATGTATTTTTCATTTGCTTTATTTAAAAAGAGTGCTAAAATATTTTAAGAAATCATTTTTTCGGAGGTAATTATGAAAAAAATGCTGAAACTTGCTGCGGTGCTTGTTGCGCTGTTTGCAATGACAAACTTTATCGCCTGCTCTGATGGCGGCGGTTCAAGTAGTAGCGGGGGGGGGACTGACGATACCTCTAATGGAAGTACAGTTAAGCTTGATGGACACGTAGGAAAATATTATACGTTGTACTATGGATATTTTTCTGATAAGACATTGAAGTCATGTATCTATTTTGAAACGAGCAAGACAGGCACCCTTTGGTGGACACCAACTGATGGTTCTACAAATTTTTCTAAAAAAAGTTTTACTTACACTGCCGCTATGGATGAGTACGGCACAAAAAGGCTGGATATTACTTGGGAAGGAATGAAATCTACTGAAGCAACATTTTGGGGCGATGATGACTATTTTACAATTATGATGTTCTTTGATGATGGCGATGTGTCAGATTATAATGTGGACACGAAGCCCGATGTTCTAAATTAAATCAAAAATAATATTGAATAACAACTTTTAATTTTAGTGTTATTTTTTTTGCCTGCCAGAACACAAAGTTTTTTTTTGAAGCATTTGTTGTTGGCAGGTTTATTTATTTTAAATAGTATAGATTCTTCTTCTGTAAAAATATAGAATTGCAATGTGAAGAAATTTTTTATTCTTTTTTCAACTGTATTTTTATTTTTAGCCTTGCTTATTTCGTGACATATTTTTGATGAGGATGACGATGATTCTGACCGAATCCGACAGAATTCATGGGATTATGCGAATATTCCTGACAGCCGGAATTGCGGCGCTTAGGTTCGCGTCTGCCGTAATACAGTGCAAGGTTCTTCTTTTCCGCGGATGTCTCCAAAAACCTATGGATAAAATCGTCCACTATGCAATATAATGTAATCAGGCTGTTTTTAGTCATGGCATTCCACCGTTTGAAATGTATGGCAAGGCAGTAGAAAACAGCGAAAATCTGGTCTAAAAGCGATAGAAGCTATTTCATATCTTGCCATCGTTCTTTTGTGAGGCAGTTTGTGTGTCCAATCCGCACCTCGTTTAAAAGGGGAACAGGAATTTCGTTGTAAGTATGGTGAAAGACGAACTTCAGTTTTTCCTGCGTGCGCTTTGATTTTATGTTTCCGTCGTAGTAGCCGCACCAGATTTTGTTCATCCCAAGTTCTTCGAATCCACGGCGAATTAGTTCAGCTGCTGCTTCGGGAATGTAGCCTCTTCCCCAAAACGGTTTTCCTATCCAGAATCCAAGTTCGCATTCATCATATCGTTCGGTCATGTCGGTGTACCCGTTGAGTTTGAGTTCGACTGCTCCGATTGCCTTGTTGTCTTCCTTTTTGCATACGGCATAACATTCGCTTCCGCAGAAAACGTTTCTGATAACTTCAAGGCTTTCTGTATCGGCTTCAGTCCATCTACGCAAAATCAGACGTTCCGTTATTTTTGGAAATGCCGAAAGTTTTTTGTAAAAAACGCCGTCCCAACATTCCGTGCAGTCAAAGTTTCCTATTTTGATTTTCATTTTTCAAGCGCAGAAATTATAGAATGAAAAAATCAGTTCCTCAACCTTTGCAAAATTTTTTAATTGACTTGATGACAACAGGTCTGCATTTGTTTTATCATTAATCAAAATTGAAAACGAGAAAATAAATTTTATGCAGAAAAATATTTTTGTTCCAGAGCATATTGTGCATCCGTTCAGTCCGTTTTTTTGCGAAGATTCATGCGTTCTTATTGTGGGCAGCCTTCCGTCTGTAAAGTCGCGGAAAAATGGATTTTACTACGGACATCCGCAGAACCGTTTTTGGAAAATGCTTGCCCTTGTTTTTTGCGAGGAGATTCCGAAGTCTACAGAAGAAAAGAAAAATTTTTTGAGGCGGAATAAAATCGCAGTTTACGATTCAATCAAGGAATGCACAATTTGCGGCTCATCTGACAGTTCAATCCGAAGCGTTGTTCCTTCCGACATAAAATCGATTGTTGAAAATTCCAAGGTCAAAAAAACTCTTGCCAATGGAAAAACTGCCGCAAAATATTTTCTAAAATATCAGGATGAAAATTTGTGCTCCATGCTAAAAACGCTTCCGTCCACAAGTCCTGCCAACGCTTCATTTTCCCTTGAAAAACTTGCGGAAATTTGGCGTGCGGAATTTGAAAAATAAATTCAAGTCATTTTTTTTGCTTTTCAAATCCCATAGAAAATATTTTCAGTTTGTTCTATAATACTGCCACATCATTTTTTACAGAGGCTTTTTATGTCTAACTATCCTTTTCAAAATATCGAAGTAAAATGGCAGAAGTACTGGGAAGAAAACAAAACTTTCCGCGTAGAAGAAGACAAATCATTTTCAAAAGAAAAACGCAGATATATTCTTGATATGTTTCCGTATCCGAGTGGTGCGGGGCTTCATGTAGGACATCCTGAAGGCTACACTGCCACAGATATTTACAGCCGCTACTTGCGCATGAACGGCTACAATGTTTTGCATCCGATGGGATATGATTCATTCGGGCTTCCTGCTGAAAACTATGCGATAAAAACTGGAACTCATCCTTCAATCACAACAAACGCTAACATTGCGAATTTTACACGCCAGATAAAAGCTCTTGGATTCAGTTATGACTGGGACAGATGCGTTTCAACTTGCGATCCTGAATATTATAAATGGACTCAGTGGATTTTCCTTCAGCTTTACAAAAAAGGCTTGGCTTACGAGGCTGCAACTCCAATCAACTGGTGTCCTTCCTGCCTTACAGGTCTTGCAAACGAGGAAGTAAAAGAAGGCAGGTGCGAAAGATGCGGTGCAGTTGTAACACGCAAGACAATCCGCCAGTGGATTTTAAAAATCACCGATTACGCAGAACGTCTCCTTGAAGATCTTGATTTGCTTGACTGGCCTGAAAGTGTAAAGCTCATGCAGAAAAACTGGATTGGAAAATCTTGCGGTGCGGAAGTTGAATTTGAAGTCGCTGACAAAGACGGAAATGGAAGCGGAAAATATTTGAAAGTATACACAACAAGAGCCGACACGCTTTTTGGCTGCACTTACATGGTAATGTCGCCGGAACACAAAATGCTTAAGGAGCTCACAACTCCAGAGCAGAAAGCGGCAGTAGAAGCTTATGTTGAAGAGGCCGCAAAAAAATCCGACCTTGAGCGCACTGACTTGAACAAGAACAAAACAGGAGTCTTTACAGGAAGCTACGGAATTGATCCTGTAAACGGAGCGAAGGTTCCAATCTGGATTTCTGATTACGTTTTGACTTCTTACGGAACTGGCGCGATTATGGCTGTTCCTGCGCACGATGAGCGCGACTGGGATTTTGCAAAGAAATTCAATCTGCCGATTATAAAAGTAATTGCTACAAAAGAAGACATTGTTTCTCTTGGCGGTGGAGATGAAAAGAAAGGCGCGGAACTTTTACAGGCCGCTTCAAAAAATCCAGAGGAATACAAAAAGCTTGTTGATGCCCACCCGGAAATTTTCTGCGTGGCAAACGAATGCACTTCCGCAAAGGACGGATATTCAATCAACTCGGAATTCATTACAGGAAAAAGCACAAAAGACGCGATTCAGGAAATGATAAAATTCCTTGAAGAAAAAAAATGCGGAAAGGCAACTGTAAACTATAAGCTCCGCGACTGGATTTTCAGCCGTCAGCGTTACTGGGGAGAGCCAATTCCTCTTGTTCACTGCGAAAAATGCGGATGCGTTCCAGTGCCGGAAAAAGACTTGCCTGTAAAGCTTCCTGATGTAAAATCCTATCAGCCAACAGGAACTGGCGAAAGTCCTCTTGCCGCAATCGAATCCTGGGTTAACACGACTTGCCCTAAATGCGGTGGAAAGGCAAAGCGCGAAACAAACACAATGCCTCAGTGGGGCGGCTCATGCTGGTATTATCTTCGCTACCTTGATCCAAAAAACAATTCAGAGTTCTGCTCAAAAGAAAAAGAGGAATACTGGATGCCGGTTGACCTTTATGTAGGCGGAGCTGAGCACGCGGTTCTTCACCTTTTGTATGCAAGATTCTGGCACAAAGTTCTTTACGACATAGGAGCAGTTTCAACAAAAGAGCCGTTCCATCGCCTTATAAACCAGGGACTTATAACTTCGTTTGCATTCCAGCGCAAAAACAAAACTCTTGTTCCAACTGACGAAGTTGAAGAAAAGGACGGAAAATATTTTGAAAAGGCGACAGGCGAGCAGGTTGAGCAGATTATCGCCAAGATGTCAAAGTCGCTCAAGAATGTTGTAAATCCTGATGAAATGATTCAGAAGTACGGAGCCGATTCTGTGCGTATGTACGAAATGTTCATGGGACCGCTCACTGTTTCCAAACCATGGAACACGCAGGGACTCGTAGGAATAAACCGCTTCCTTGAAAAAGTCTGGAACATAAGCGAAAAGCCAATGGACGAAATCGACATAAAAGGCAAGCTTGAAGACAAAGCTCTTGTTGCGCTTAGAAAAACTTTCGCCCAGACAATCAAAAAAGTTACGGAAGACACTTCTTCTCTCAGCTTCAACACCGCAATCAGCCAGATGATGATTTTTATAAACGAAGCTTCAAAGTTCAATTCACTTCCAAAAGAAATGTGGAAGGATTTTGTTCTTATTCTTAGCCCTTATGCTCCTCACCTTGGCGAAGAGCTTTGGCAGAAACTCGGCGGAACAAAAACTGTGGCTTACGAAAAATGGCCTTCGTTCAGCGAGGAATTCTGCAAGGAAGACAGCATTCAGATTGTCGTAATGATAAACGGAAAACTCCGCGACAAATTTGAAGCTGCTCCCGGAACAGACGATGAAACGCTCAAGAATCTTGCTTCCCAGACAGAAGGCTATAAAAAGTTCACAGACGGAAAGACAATTGCAAAAGTCATTGTTGTAAAAGACAAGCTTGTAAACATCGTGGCAAAGTAAATGAACTCGACAAGCTTAAAAGCCCATTACATCAAAGTGGCAGGAGTTGTGGCTCTCGTTGGAAATGCAGTTCTTGCCGCTGTGAAGTTTTTGTTCGCATATCTTTCAGGTTCTCTTGCGGTTGCAGGTGATGCAATTGACAGTTCCACCGATGTTCTGATTGCGCTTGTAACTTTGTTTGTAAGCCGCATAATTCAGCAGCCGGGCGACAAGGAGCATCCTTGGGGGCACGCAAGAGCCGAAACTACTGCGACAATGGCCTTGGCTTTTATAATTTTCTTTGCGGGCGCGCAGATTGTACTTTCCGCAGCAAAAAAAATTATCCTGCATGATTTTCAGGCTGAAACTTCACTTGTGGCGGTTTATGCGGCCGTTGTTTCGATTGTGGGAAAATCTCTTCTTGCTTTGATTCAGTTTCACTACGGAAAAATCGCCGAAAGCGAAATTGTAAAGGCAAATGCCCAGAACATGAAAAGCGACATAATGCTTTCCGCGGCAGTTCTTGCAGGCCTTTTATGCTCCGAATTTTTTAAGCTTCCTTTCCTTGACCCGGCAATTGCGCTGCTTGTGGGGCTTTGGGTTATAAAAAATGCCGCCTCCCTTTTTGCGAGGATGAACCTTGAGCTTATGGATGGAAATGCCGACAGCTCGCTTTATAAAAAACTGTTCGATGCGGTTGCGACAGTTTCTGGTGTCCAAAATCCGCATAAGGCAAGAATCCGCAGAATGGCTTCAAGCTTTGACATTGACTTGGACATTGAAGTTGACCCGTCGCTTTCCGTTTACGAGGCACACGAGCTTAGCGAGCAGGTTGAAAGTGCAATCCGCAGGGAAATTCCTGAAATTTATGACATTGTGATTCATGTTGAGCCGAAAAATTCCGATTTGCATCAGCCCAAGGAAGAATTCGGCTTGAATCCTCAAAATTTATGAGGAATATTTAATATTCTTTTGGAAAATTCAATATTTGCGAAGAATAACTTATATCCTTGAATATTTATACAAAGAACTCAGGAATATACAAAAATCTTCAAGAATATGCATAAAAATACAAGAATATCTCTTATTTTTGAAGAAAACTCCTTAAAACTGAAAATTCACACTTGAATGAAGCGTTCATGAGGCTGTTTTTGAAAATAATCACGAATTTCTTTGCGGCTTTCTTCATTTGACTTGTAATTAAGCATTTTTGTCTGGAAATAATGTCCGAATTCGAACTGCGCGCAGTAGTGCGAAAAAAATCTCTGAATCCGCGTCTTGTGGAATTCCTTTGGCTGGAATTTTTCAACATTGTCTATAAAGTTCAACGCAGTTTGCATCCTGTCAACTGTAATTTTTTCCGCGGAATCTTCAAGGCCGTTTTTTATTTGCGCGAAAATCCAGAGACGTTCGGCGGCGGCTCTTGCAATCATGATTCCGTCTGCTTCCGGGGCTTGTTGAATGGCAAACTTTGCGCTGGCGGTGTCCTTTATGCAGCCATTTACATAGACTTTGATTTTTTTTTCATACCGTTGTGAAAGTTTTTTCGCAAACTCGTACCTTGGAAGTCCGCGGTATTTTTCCTTGATTGTGCGCGCATGAAGCGTTATAAGCTCAACTCCGTTTTCTACAAGCATATCTGTAAAGTTGAAAAAAGTTTTCTCCGTGAAATTTTCGTTTCCAAGCCTGCATTTTACGCTAAATCTGAAATGGTTTTGTGTTTTTTCTTCTATTAAATCCAGCGATTTTTTTACTTTTGAGACTGCTTCTGCGGTTTCTTTTAGCGGCTTTAGCATCCAGGCGATTCCGGCTCCTGTCTTGTAGATTTGCGGGGCAGAGCAGCCCATGTTCAAGTCGATTCCGATTCCGCCTTTCTCGCACACAATTTCAGCTGCCTTTGCCAACGATTCCGCGGAAGTTCCCGTGAGCTGCCACACGATTTTTTCCGGGCAGGGTCCGTTCATAAGATAATATTTTTCAAACGGTCCCATATTCAAAAGCGAAGAGGCATTTATCATTTCGGTGAAATATTCATCGCAGCCTCCGAATTCTTCCACAGAAATCCTGAATGCTTCATGGCTCAAGGTTGCCATTGGCGCGCAGATAAGTTTCATTTTGAATTCAAGTATTCCGCAAAAAGTTCAGCGGCATCAGCGCAGAGTTCCGGGCAAGGGCGTTTTTTGTAGTATTCTTCTGTTCTTTTTTCTGAAACTGGAGAATCTGCTTTTCCTTCCACGGAATTTTTTCGCAGGTAGTTTTGGGATTGTCCGAGCGGAGAAAGTCCAAGAAGTTCCCGGCAGATAAACGAGCCGTTCTTTTTCTTGAACTTTTCGCACAAAAATTGTCCGTCTTTGTAAACTGAATCCTTGGCTTCTTTGTCCTTTGGGTCTGAACTGCCGTTTTTTATGCTCAATGCAAGCAGCATTCCGTTTACCGCACCGCACATTTCACGCAGCCTGCAAGTTCCGCCGCCAAATGCCTGGGCAGATTTTAATGCAAGCTCCCGGTCAATTCCAAGTTCCCCACAGAAAACTTCAAGAACTGACTGGGCGCAATTGAAGCCGCTTAGAAAATTTTCCTTTGCGCGTTTTTTTGCTTCTTCCGGGGAAATCATAGTACCTCTATAGATTTTGCGGCTTCTTCAATAAAAGGAGCGTCAAGAGATTCAATTTCGCCTTTGTCAACAGCAGCAGACATATTCTGTTCGATTGGAATGCGGGCAAGAACTTTTAGATTGAATTCTTCCGCGATTTTTCCGATGTTGCTTTCACCGAAGACTTTTATTTCTTTTCCGCAGTCCGGGCATTTTACGTAGCTCATGTTTTCTACAAGGCCCAAAACCGGAACATTCATCATGTTTGCCATGTTTACGGCTTTTTCAACGATTACGCGCACAAGCTGCTGCGGCGAAGAAACAATTATAATTCCGTCTATTGGAAGCGACTGGAAAACTGTGAGCGGAACATCTCCAGTTCCCGGCGGACAGTCAACGAACATAAAATCAACGTCTTCCCAAAGAACATCTGTCCAGAACTGGCGCACTGCCCCGGAAATAACTGGACCACGCCAAACAACCGGATCAGTTTCGTTCTGCAGAAGGAAATTCATCGACATAAGCTGAATGCCTGACTTTGACTTGACTGATTTTAAGTATCCGCCTTCGCTTCCGTCGCTGTTTTTTTCTGAAACACTTTCAGCGCGCACATTTCCAAGCCCGAATGAAGTTGGAATGGAAGGTCCTGTAATGTCAGCGTCAAGAATTGCTGTCCTGAATCCGTCTTTATTTACTTTGCAGGCTAAAAGACTTGTTACAAGCGATTTTCCGACTCCGCCTTTGCCAGAAACAATTCCGATAACTTTTTTTACAGAAGAGCCTGAATGAAGATTTTCCTTTAAAGGTTTTTTTTCACATTTGTCTCCGCAGCTGGAGCAGTTTCCACCACAAGCCATTTTTCACCTCTATTTTTTTGTATTTAGTTTGCAATGAATATAATCAAATTTCCTCAAAAATACAATAAAAGACTTATGCAATGACAGAGCAAGCGCATTATAAATGTATTCAGCATAAAACTGGCTTTCAGTCACGGTTTTCTGGTTCAAAATCGCGCAATGATGCGCTACAAGCTGATTGTTGCAAAGTAACCATAGAATTGAGCGCTCACGCGGTCGCAACAATTAGAGTGTTTTTGCCCCGGGAACCGTTCCTTCGCGCAAACTTTAGTTAAAATATTTATAATGCGTTTGCCGTGTATGCAATGATAATATGCGTTATGCACAGTGAATATATTGAAGAAAATATAAAAAAATGTTAATATATAATTCACTCTCAGTAAAAAGTGGTAAAATAAACTTTTTAGTGGGGGGGGTACTTGTTGATATTTTATGCTTCGTTACTGACTTTTATTTTGAGCCTTTTGCTGACTTGGCTTATAATAAAGATTTGTAAAAAATACGAAATTTATGATGAAATAGATCCTCGCAAGATTCATAGCGGAAACATTCCTCGTTTGGGAGGTGTCGCAGTCTTTGTGTCTTTTTTTGTTTGCGCAGGAATCTACGTCTGCCTTTTTCAGAAGGGAGCATTTGATTTTGCCTGGCAAGCATTTTTAGGACTGCTTTTGATATTTGCCTTTGGATTTATTGACGACCTTGTTGATTTGCACGCACGGTTTAAGTTTTTAATTCAGATTGCTGCGGCTCTTTTGGTTGCACTGAGTCCTGTTGGAATCAACAAAATATTCTTTGTAAACTTGAATCCTGTTTTGGGAAAGATTTTTACTTTTTTTTGGATTTTGGTCTGTGTAAATGCTTTCAATTTGATTGACGGAATTGACTGGCTTTGCTCTGGAATTTCATTTCTTTCTATTATAACGTTTGGCGTTTTAAGCTTGATTTTTAGAACATACTCATTTTCGCTTTATTTTATTCTTGCGGGCGCAATTGCAGGATTTATGGTTTTCAATAGACCGCCGGCAAGAATATTCCTTGGAGATTCAGGAAGCCAGACTTTGGGTTTTGCTGTTGCAGTTTTTCCGCTTATTTACAAAGAATCTCCAAGTTTTGAGTATAACAAGATGCTCATAATGCTTCTTATTGCGTCTATTCCGCTTACAGATGTTATTGCCGCCACTTGGAGAAGACTCCGCGATCACCGTTCTATTTTCAGTGCGGACAGATCCCATATTCACCACAAAATGCTTAACGTTGGATTTTCACGATGCGCGACAATTGCACTCCTTTTGTGCCTTCAGGTTCTTATCTGCTTTTCAGTTTTGATTTCATACAAGCTTACTGTAAGAGTTGCGACTGCCGAGCTTTGCCTGTTTTTGGCTATAGTTGAGCTTGTTTTTATCACATTCCATTATCTGAATCATTCTGTAAATCTTAGAAGAACAGGACATCTTCAAGACCATCCAATGGAAGAGCACTAATCCTGTGTGTTTTTTTTCGCTTCCGGTTATAAGCGGAACGTGCTTCCTGTTAGAACAGGAACGTTGTTTTTCTTTTAAGCGGAAACCTCTTCCTCTTCTAATAGGAATGCTTCTTTTGTTTGAGTAGGAACATTCTTTTTGTTCATGCGGAAATGTTTTTTTTCTGGAAAATTCCCGTGCTTTTCACTTTGTTCTTATTTTGTTATACTTTCTGAAAATAAATTTCTGTCCACTTGATTTTTGGACAAAGAAAATTTTTAAGGAAAAACTATGTTAAGTCAAAAAGATTTGTTTAAATCCGCTGTGTTGAATGCTGTGAATCAGTTTAAAATTGAAAATAAAATAGATTGCCCTGAAATTGACGAAAAGCTTGTGCGTGTGGAAAATCCGCCGCGCCCTGAAATGGGAGACTTGGGAAGCCCGATGTTTCCGTTCGCCAAAATGTTCAGAATGGCTCCTCCTGCAATTGCCGCCTCCGTTGCCCAGTCGCTTAAAAAATCCGCGGAAAACGATGCGTCTCTTGCTTCTCTTGGTGAATTTGACGCTGCCGGTCCTTATGTGAATATAAAGTTAAATAAGGCTGCTTCTGCTTCAGGAATTCTGGCTTCGATTGTTTCTCAGGGGGAAAACTACGGCTCTTTTGATTCCGCAGGAAAAAAGCCTCTTGAAGGTCAGCGGATTATGGTTGAATTCTCTTCGCCGAACACAAACAAGCCGCTTCATCTTGGACATCTTCGCAATGACGCCCTTGGTGAAAGCGTGAGCCGGATTCTAAAAAAAGCGGGTGCGGAAGTTTTCAAAGTTGACCTTATTAACAACCGCGGAATCCATATCTGCAAATCAATGTTGGCGTACAAGCTTTTCCATGAGGCAAAAAATGAAACCCCGGAATCTCTTGGAATGAAGGGAGATCATTTTGTAGGCCAGTGCTATGTTGAGTTTGACAAGTATTCCAAGGAGCACCCGGAAGCCGTTCAGCAGGCGGAAGAAATGCTTGTAAAATGGGAGCAGGGAGACAAAGAAGTCCGCGGGCTTTGGCAGAAAATGAACAGCTGGACTTTGGACGGACTAAAGGAAACTTATAAGAGAACTGGAATTGTCTTTGACAAATTCTACTTTGAAAGCGACACTTATCTAAAAGGAAAAGATGAAATCTTAAAAGGACTTGAAAAGGGTGTATTCTTTAAAGCTCCCGATGGTTCTGTGAGAATTGATGTTACCGACGTTGTTGGAAAAGGCAAGGATGAAGACAGCCACGAAAAAGTTCTTCTTAGAAAAGACGGAACTTCTGTTTACATAACCCAGGACATTGGAACTGCAATCAGCCGCCACAATGACTGGCCTTTTAATCAGCTTGTTTACGTTGTTGCAAGCGAGCAGAACTATCATTTTAAGATTCTTTTCCATATCTTGAAAAAACTTGGATTCAGCTGGACTGAAAAACTGTTCCATTTGAGCTATGGACTTGTAAACCTTCCGAGCGGAAGAATGAAAAGCCGTGAGGGAACCGTTGTTGATGCTGATGACTTGATTGATAGCCTCCATGCTCAGGCTTTAAAGGCGATTGAAGAGCGGGGCAGGGACAATTCAGTTGGGAATCCTGATGAAGTTGCTGAAAAAGTCGCGCTGGCTGCCTTGGATTATTACCTTTTGAATGTTGCGCCGGTAAAAGATATGCTTTTTAACCCGGAAGAATCACTTAGCTTCAACGGAAACACAGGACCTTATCTTCAGTACATGGGAGCGCGCATCGCTTCAATTTTACGCAAGGCAAAAGAGCAGGGGCTTGAGCCATCTAGTTCGGTAGAAGATTTTTCACTTTTGACTGCGGAAAGCGAATGGGCTTTGATAAAGGATTTGGAAAGATTTCCTTCTATTGTTCAAAAATCTGCGGAAACTTTAGATCCAAGCGGAATGGCTTCTTACCTTTACGATGTAAGCAAAAGTTTCAGTGCGTTTTACCGTGACTGTCCGATTGTCGGAACTGCTTCTGAAAATGAGCGTCTTGCAAAAGCCCGCCTTGCTCTTGCGCAATGCACTTTGTCTGTTTTAAAAAGCGGAATGGATCTTGTTCTTGTTCCTTACTTGGAAAGAATGTAAGGTCTATAAAAAAATTCTGCCTGCCTAAAAATTTATGCGGGCGGATTTTTTGAATTTTAATAAAACTGTATTTTCTCAATTATCAGGGCAAACGCATTATAAATGTATTCAGCATAAAACTGCTCTCCCAGACACGGTTTCGTGGTTCAAAATCGCGCAATAATGGGGATGTCCAATAAGTATCTTTTTTGTCATTCATAGGCTTTTATAGACTTGACCCGAAATTCTAAATGCATATATTACAATCATTTAGAAATTGTTCAGCAATGACATTCAGAACTTATTGGACATCCTCTGATTGTTGCAAAGTAACTATAGAATTGCCCGCTCACGCGGGCGCAACAATCAGAGTGTTTTTGCCCACGAAACCGTTTCTTCGCGCAAACTTTACTTAAATTATTTATAATGCGTTTGCCCTGTCTCAATTATTCTCTCTTATTGAATAAATACTTAGTTTTTTGTATACTGATGTTGTTTTACAAAAAAAAAGTGCATATTTATACAAAAATGGAGGCTCGTCTATGAACGAAAACAGTCAGAACTCAAATTTTATCGACAAACTTTCAAAACTTACTGTGGACAACGATCCCATAGATCCAGCCCTTTATGAAAAATTCAATGTCAAGCGCGGACTTAGATATGCGGACGGACGCGGAGTTTTGGTCGGACTTACAAAAATCGGAGATGTTGTAGGATATTATATCGATGAGTCTGGAAACAAAGTCGCCATTCCTGGAAAACTGATTTACCGTGGATATAATGTTGAGGATATTGTAGAAGACGCGGAGCTTCATCATCAGTTTGGATTTGAGCAGTGCGTTTATCTTCTTTTGTTCGGACAGCTTCCTACTCAGTCGCAGCTGGATGAATTTTCAAGTTTCTTGGGAAGTCTAAGGTCTCTTCCTGAATATTTTACAGAAGACATGATAATGAAAGCGCCTTCAAGCGATATTATGAATAAAATAGCGCGCGGAGTTCTTGCCTCATATTCTTATGATTCAGATCCTGAAAACCGCGATGTTGCAAATATTCTTCGCCAGTGCATAGAGCTTATTTCCCGCTTTTCCACATTGGCCGCTTATGGCTATCAGGCAAAACGCCGTTATTATGATGGAAAAAGTATGTACATCCATAATCCGCTTCCAGAGCTTAGCACTTCTGAAAATTTCCTGCGCCTTACAAGAAACGATAAGAGCTATACTCGTCTTGAAGCTGAAATTCTTGACCTTGCGCTTATTCTTCATGCCGAGCACGGTGGTGGAAACAACTCTTCTCTTACAATCCACGTAGTTTCATCTGCGGACACAGATACTTATTCCGCTGTTGCCGCCGCGGTTGGCTCTTTAAAAGGCCGCCGCCATGGTGGAGCGAATATCCGCGTTATAGAAATGATGGACAATATCAAAGAAAATGTAAGAGACTGGAGCAACGAAAAGGAAATAGAGGACTATCTTTATAAAATCGGGAAAAAAGAAGCCTTCGACCGCACAGGACTTATCTACGGACAGGGGCACGCCGTCTATACAATCAGCGATCCGCGTGCAATTCTTCTAAGAAACAAGGCTGCAGAACTTGCAAAGGAAAAGGGCTGCGAGGAAGAATTCAATCTTTACACTTCAATAGAACGGCTTGCTCCGGAAATTCTTTATGAGCTTCACGGACAAAAAAAGCGCATCTGCACAAATGTTGACTTTTATTCAGGCTTTGTTTATTCAATGCTTGGAATTCCGCGTGAGCTTTACACTCCTTTGTTTGCCATTGCGAGAATTGCCGGCTGGAGCGCGCATAGAATTGAAGAGATTGTCGCAGGAAAACGCATTTACCGCCCGGCATATAAAAACGTCGCAGAAGAGCGTGAGTATGTTCCAATGGAAAAACGTAAATAAAAAATACATTACTGATGACAAAATTCAAAAATTTGTTGACAACTCGATATAAATTTTATTATCTTTTTCATCAGATAGGAAAATGAAATGAGCAAAGAAAAACATCATCACCACGAGGAACACAAGCACGAAGAGCATGAAAAAGTTCAGAATGCCGTAGCTCAGGAGAATGAAAAAAAAGAAAATGCGGAAGTTCAGAAAGAAAAAACTCTTTCCGCAGAAGAAAAAATTTCAGAGCTTGAAAAGCAGATTGACGGACTGAAAAAGGAAAATGCTGACTTAAAAGATCAGGTTTTGCGCCGTGCTGCTGATTTTGACAACTACAGAAAAAGAGCGATTCAGGAAAAGCAGGAAGCCTTTGATTTTGCAAACACAAATTTGCTAAAGGATCTTCTTGAAAGCCTTGATAACTTTGACCGCACTGTCGAAGCCGCGGCTACTGCCACAGATCCAAAGGCTATTGCTGATGGCGTTACAATGATAAACAAGAGCCTCATCAGTATGCTTGAGAACAAGTACAATCTTGTTTCTTACGGTGTTGCAGGCGATGCGTTTGATCCGGATATTCATGAAGCCATTGGCTCTTCTCAAGACCCGGTAGCTTCTCCTGTTCTGAAAGTAGTTTATCTGAAAGGCTATAAACTCAAGAACAGAGTTATTCGCCATGCAAAAGTAATGGTGAGTATGCCGGACGGAACTGTAAATCCGCCGTCAGAAGAAAAGAAAGAAACTGAAGAACAAAAATAGTTTCTTCAGAAAAAGATAAATTGAATATAAAAAGAGGTAAATATTATGGGTAAGATTATTGGAATTGACTTGGGAACAACAAATTCTTGCGTCGCTGTAATGGAAAACGGCGAGCCTGTTGTAATCCAGAACTCAGAAGGCGGACGCACAACACCTTCAATCGTTGGTTTTACTGCAAAAGGAGACCGCATTGTTGGTCTTCCTGCAAAGAACCAGATGGTTACAAATCCAAAAAACACAATTTATTCTATTAAACGTTTTATCGGACACCGCTACAACGAGCTTTCTGGTGAAGCAAAGCTTGTTCCATACACTGTAAAAGACCACGGTGAAGATGTCCGTGTTGAAGTTGAAGAAAACGGAGCAAAGAAGGAATACAGCCCTCAGGAAATTTCAGCGTTTATTCTTCAGAAAATGAAGAAGACTGCGGAAGATTATCTTGGCGAAACGGTTACAGAAGCTGTAATTACAGTTCCTGCTTACTTTAACGATGCTCAGCGTCAGGCTACAAAAGATGCTGGTAAAATTGCTGGTCTTGATGTAAAGCGTATTATCAATGAGCCTACAGCAGCATCCTTGGCATTCGGATTCAACAAAGATCAGAAGCAGGAAAAAACAATCGCGGTATACGATCTTGGCGGCGGTACATTTGATATTTCAATTCTTGAGCTTGGCGACGGTGTTTTCGAAGTAAAATCTACAAACGGAAACACTCATCTTGGTGGAGACGACTGGGACCGCTGTGTTGTAAACTGGCTTATTGAGCAGTTCAAGGCTGATACTGGAATCGATCTTTCAAAGGACAGCATGGCTTTGCAGAGACTTCGTGAAGCTGCTGAAAATGCAAAGATTTCTCTTTCAAACCAGACAACAACTGAAATCAACTTGCCGTTTATTACAGCTGATGCCACAGGTCCTAAGCACTTGCAGAAAACTTTGACACGTGCCCAGTTTGAGCAGATGACAGACCATTTGTTTGAAGCTACACGCGAGCCTTGTATGAAGGCCATGAAAGATGCTGAAATTACACCTGATAAGATTGACGAAGTTCTTCTTGTCGGCGGTTCAAGCCGTATGCCAAAAGTTCAGGAAATTGTAAAGTCAATTTTTGGAAAAGAAGGAAGCCGTGCTGTTAACCCGGATGAAGCAGTTGCAATTGGAGCTGCAATTCAGGGCGGTGTTCTTGCAGGCGATGTAAAAGATGTTCTTTTGCTTGATGTTACACCTCTTTCTTTGGGAATCGAAACAATGGGCGGAGTCTTTACTCGCCTTATCAACCGTAACACAACAATTCCTACAAAGAAGAGCCAGGTTTTCTCTACAGCGATGGACAATCAGACTGCTGTAAGCATCCATGTCCTTCAGGGTGAGCGCGAAATGGCAGCCCAGAACAGAACTTTGGGTAATTTTGACCTTACAGGAATTCCTGCGGCACCTCGTGGAGTTCCTCAGATTGAAGTTACATTCGATATTGATGCGAACGGAATTGTCCATGTAAGCGCAAAGGATATGGGAACTGGTAAAGAGCAGCATATTCAGATTACTTCTTCAAGCGGACTTTCTGAAGAGGAAATCAACCGTATGGTAAAAGATGCCGAGGCAAATGCCGATGCCGACAAAAAGAAAAGAGAGGCAATCGATGCAAAGAACGAAGCTGATAGCCTTGTTTATGCAACTGAAAAATCTCTCAAGGATATAGGCGACAAGATTTCTGCTGATGAAAAGTCAAAGATTGAAGCATCAATGAACGAACTTAAGGAAGCTCTTAAGGGCGATAATATCGATGACATCAAGGCTAAGGCTGAAAACTTGAAGCAGGCTTCTTACAAGATGGCTGAAGAACTTTACAAGTCTCAGGCTGCACAGCAACAGCAGGGTGCGGCAGGAGCACAGGGAACTTCAAATCCAAATCCTGATGAAGGAAAAGACGGAAATGGTTCTGGCTTCAAGGGCGCAAATAACGCTGATGATGTTGAGTACGAAGTAAAAAACTAAAATCTAATCTAAAGTAAGAGAAACGGGGTTGCCTTGAAAGAAATTTCGGGGCAACCTCGATTTTATAGGAAGACAGTATGTCTGCAAAACGTGATTATTACGAAGTTTTAGGCGTTGATAAAAATGCGGATAAGGACGCAATAAAAAAAGCTTATAGAAAACTTGCCATTCAGTATCATCCAGACCGCAATCCAGGTGATAAGGTCGCAGAGGAAAAATTCAAGGAAGCAACAGAAGCTTATGAAGTTCTAAGCGATGATCAAAAACGTCCGATTTATGATCAGTATGGCTTTGCTGGATTGGAAGGAATGGGAGGCGGAGATGCTGGCGGTGGATATAGCCACGCTTTCCATGATTTTAGCGATTTGTTCGGCGGCTCAAGCGGATTCAGCGATATTTTTGAAAATCTTTTTGGCGGCGGATTTGGCTTTGGCGGAAGTTCAGGCGGAAGAAGCAGAAGCAATAATGACGGCGCGAGTTTGCGTTATGATTTGCATATTGATTTTAAAGAAGCGGTTTATGGCTGCAAAAAAGATATAACTTTCAGGCGGGACGAGCAGTGTCCTGATTGCCACGGAACAGGAGGAGCCGCAGGCTCTTCTGTAAAGACTTGCCCTAGCTGCGGCGGAAGAGGTCAGGTTGGAAGAAGCTCTGGTTTCTTTGTTGTTCAGCAGACTTGTCCTACTTGCCGCGGAAAGGGAACTGTAATCGACAAGCCTTGCGCTTCTTGCCGCGGAACTGGAGTTTTTGCAAAGTCAACAACAATGAGCGTAAAAATTCCTGCTGGCGTAGAAAACGGACGGCGGCTTTCTATCCACGGAATGGGAAATGCTGGAACAAACGGCGGTTCCGCCGGAGACCTTATAATAGTTGTAAATGTACGGTCTGACAGATATTTTGAGCGCGATGGTCATGATTTGTATTGCGCAGTTCCAATAAGCATATCGCAGGCGATTTTGGGTGCTACTATAGAAATCAAGAATCTTGATGAAAAGACTTTGTCTATAAAAGTTCCGGCAGGAACTCAGCATGGAAAATTTCTCCGCATACGCGATGAAGGCGTTCCATTTGAAGGCTCTTCAAGAAAAGGCGACCTTTATGTAAAGATTATGGTTCAGATTCCTTCAAAGCTTTCCCGTCAGCAGATTGCCGCGATGGAAGCTTTTGCCGCATTGGAAAAGCCAACATCTTCGCCGGATCTTTTGACAAGAGAGTCCTTAGGCTGATAAAAAATTAACATTCCCCGGCTTGATCGGGGAAAACTGTCCTAGCTCATTTCTAAGTTTCATATAATTTTTTCTTAAATTTCTGCCGATAGTATGATATACTGTTGTATAAACCCAAGAGCGAGGTGCAGAAATGTATAAGACTAAAAGACATGCCGTTTTAATTGCAACGGGAGCCGTTTTTCTTGTAATTTTAGCTTTCTTAGTTTCAGCCGTTTCTCCTGCTGTAAAAAATGCACGTGAAAATGTTATATTCTTTGCCTTTATAACAACTTCTGTTGTTTTTTCAATCATCTATGTTGTTGTTACGCATTTAAAAAACGGAATTCTTGACATAATCCGGAACAAGGTGCTTTTTACAAAGGAAACTGGCATTTTAAGTGAATTTATCGATAAAATCCGTTTCTGCTATTCGCTGGATGATTTTTACGAGGCGATTTCTTCAGTTCTTGAATTAAAAGGTGACTGCTCTGTTCTTTTTATTGACCGCGAAAAAGACTATGTCCTTTACAACAGCCCGGATAGAATTTCCTGCTCTAAATCCGTAATGGATGCGCTCAGGCTTAACTATCCTGTTACTTGGAGCGAAGGCTATTTCTTTATGGGAGATGAATTCGGCATTGTAACAAAGCAGAGCCAGGCGCGCGGTTTTATTCTTTCAAGAAATAAAAAGCACCTTTACGTTTTCTGCCGATACACAAAGCTTTTTGATTCTGAAATTTACAAGCTTCTTTATGATGAATTCGCGCGTTTTCAGGCCAGGGCACTTACAATCAGCAATTTGTCTGAAATTTCTTCACTTTCAAGAGAATGGAAGCAGCTTGCGGACACACAAAAGTCGTTCTTGCCGCTGAATATGCCTAAGATTGACAAGCTTTCTGTTGCGGCATATTACCGTCCGCTTGTAAATGTTTCAGGAGACTATTATTCAGTTCTTCCGATTTCTCCGACAAAAACACTACTTATGCTGGGAGACGTTTCTGGAAAAGGTCTTGCGGCCGCGCTGGTCATGGGACTTGTTATGAACACAGTAAAAATTCTTGGAGACAAGGAAAATCTTCCTGCCATGATTAGGGCTGTTGACAAGGCGATAAAAGGAATGAAGCTTCAGGATAAATACACGGTTCTTTTTATTGGAATCGTTGATACTGAAAAAATGACAATCCGCTATGTAAACGCCTCCATGTCTGATCCGCTGATTATCACAAATTCTCCGTCCGGCTATAGAATCAAGCCTCTGACTTCCAACTGTTCACTTGTTGGAATTATTGACATTGACGATGTTCAGGTTGATGAGCAGCGTTTGTTCCGCGATGATGTTATTCTTATGGCTTCCGACGGTGTTTCTGAAGTTATGAATGACGAAGGCGTGGAACTTGGAGATACAGAGCTTTATCAAAAGACGATTAAAAAGAGCGCGGCAAAGTCGCCAAAAGAATTTATAGATGATGTTGTAAATCTTATTATGGAATACAACGGTGGAAAAAAACTCAGGGACGACGTTACAATGATGGTCGCCAAGGTCGAGAGGTAGAAAATGATTTTTGCTGTTATAAATATTATTATCTGCGCTATTCTTGTTTATATTTCATTTAGCATTGATAAAAATGTAAAGGGAAATTCTTCCAACGCAAGCCTTGTAAACTTGTTTTTGTTCTTGGGTGTTATATTTTTATTTATGGCGATTACAATTATACTCTGTCTGGACAATTCAGTGCAACATACTTTGCTTTCCAATCCAGATGGAACGCAGTCGCTTCATGTTGAGCTTCATAACTCATTTCCAGCAGCCTTGCTTTCAGGAAGATTCACTTACCTGATTATGGGCTGGTTTGCTGTGTGCAGCTGCAGCTATATGCTTGTTTTTCCGGATTATAAAAAATACAAGACTGTTACATTTTTTCAGGTTTTGCTTTTTATTCTTGCAGTTTACATGGTTTTCTTTGCTCCGAACGCATTTACTTCGGTTACGCTTGCAAAAGGAAACTTCCTTCGCATTTCTTCTGGAATCGTATTTAAAGGAAAACTGAGCGGCGCATTCAATGTTTCCTGGCTTACTTTTTACAACTTTCTTTACAGGATTTTGATTCCGGCATTTGTTTGTGTCATGGTTATTGTCCGCGCTGAAAATACAACTTCAAAACTCAAGCAGCAGACTATGCTTCAGAATGTCTTTGGAATCATGCTTTCCTGGGTGGTTTTCTGGTATATAAATCTCTGCTCTGAAATTCAGCCGGTTCTTAACAACTTTGCTCCGATTGGATTTATTCCAGAACTGTATTTCTTTGCGCGTTCAAATAGTAATGACGAAATTGTTGACGCTAGAATTCTTTTGATGGGCTTTGTGCGCCTTTTGATTGGATTTGTTGCGCCGATGCTTGCTTCCGCAGTTTTCTTTATTATTCTTCTGCCGGTTTCAAATGTTAATATTCATATTTTTGAGCTTTTGATTTATGTTGCGATTGCGTTTGTTTTCTTTGTGTTTATGCTTTTCCGCAGGAAGTTCAAGAATTCCGAGCTTTTTAGAAACAAAATGTATTCGGAAGATTTTGAGCGCGACATAACTTCAATAGATTTCAACCTTGAAGCGAATGAAATTACAGGAAGTGTATTCAATGTATTCAAAAAATATGTCGGCTCTTCTTCAATGAAAATTCTTATTGAAGATGGCGTTGGCAACATGATCTGCATTTATTCTTCTGACGGCGACAAAAGTTTTTCTACTCCGATTGACCAGTCAGTTGCGGATGTTTTATTGAACAACCATCATCAGATTGTTTTCCGCGAATTTGCCCAGACCAACAATTCCGTTGCCTCTGTAAGAAGTAAAATTCTTGGACTAATGGACAGCACAAATTCAGATGCGATGATTATGCTGAGCGAAGGCCGCCAGGTTATCGGCTTGATTCTTCTTGGCAAAAAAATCAGCGGAAACATTTATTCTGAATACGATTATGAAGTCTTTAACAAGTTCTATTCAAATTTCTTTGTTGTAGGATATTACGTAAAGAACATCATGAACGAAGCCGTAGTTGGAACTGTAAAACGCGAAATCAGAATGTCCGGGCAGATTATTACTTCTATCCAGGAAAACATGGATTTAATAAAAAGCAAGAAAGTTGATGCTGGCTATCTTATGGTTCCTGCCCACAACATTGGCGGTGAATTTGTGGACATGATTCGCCTTACAGACACGCGGCACATTTTTGTAATCGGGGCTTTAAGCGGAAAAGGAATAGCGGCTTCAATGGGAATGGTTATCTTGAAGTCCATTATCAGAACTTTCCTTTCTGAAACCACAGACTTCAAGCTGCTTGTTGCAAAAGTGAATACATTTATCCGTGAAAATCTTCCCAAGGGAACTTTCTTTGCCGGAACTTTTGGAATTCTTGATTTCAATACAGACACAATGTATTATATCAACTGCGGAATTCCTGCGTTGCTTGTGTACACTCGCGCATATAACAATGTTATTGAAGTTCAGGGTGAAGGACATATTCTTGGATTTGTAAAAGATGTGGCTCCGTACATAAAAGTAAAGAAAGTCAAGCTTTCCGAAGGCGACATAGTTATGATTGTAACAGACGGAATCATTGATACAAAGTCTTTGCGCGGAGACATCTTCGGAAAAACAAGAACTCAAACTGCTCTTATGGAAAATTCCGGCTATCCTGCTGAAAAAATGGCGAAGTTCACTTATGATGCTCTTGTTGAATTTACTTCAAAGGAACTTGAAAACGACATTACAATACTTGTTATGAAATATTTGGGAAATCAGGCTCAGGCTTAAGATTTTATAAAAAGATTTTTAAAAGAGGCAAAAAATGAATCAGCTTGCTCTTAAAGAGAAAATTGGTGTTAACTATATGCTGCTTGAGCTTACAGGCACTTTGGATTCCTACACGATTACTGAGCTTCAGGAAAAGCTTTTTGAATATATTGCTGACACGAACGTTGTCCTTGATTTAAGCCAGGTAACTCAAGTTGACTCTTCTGGCGTTGGAGTTATTCTTGCAGGGCATAATGATGCGGAATCTTCCGGGACTAAGCTTTTTATAATGAATCCTTCCGAGCCGGTAAAGCGCGCTTTAGAGCGGACTGGATTTTTCGATATGTTCCATATAATTCATTCAGTTACAGAGGTTTCTGATGACTAGAAAAATTCTTTTGGCGGCTTTTGCAATTGCCGGAATTTTTTGTCTTTCTGGATGCGGAAAAAAAGCTTATGCCCAGTCTTCAAAGCCGATTGTAAAAATTCCATCTGCGGAAGAAGAAAAGTTCAGCAGAGTTTTTCAGAA